>VOFC01000654.1_pt1 | contig 310483 bp, 401 predicted proteins | sample 5384161 | NCBI WGS metagenome assembly VOFC01 (sample SAMN12384722, study PRJNA508395) | human gut metagenome | isolation source: healthy gut B | host: Homo sapiens
TTAGCTATATTGTGCCAAAGGGTTATTGATAGTGGTCATTCAATAAAATATAATAATGAATATTATAGATTTATAAATAAAAATGGTAATCCTATTTATTTTAATAAAGGAACCAAATGTACAGTTATAAAGTCTTTAAATGGTGCAAGTTCTGTACTTCCCTCCCTTTTTCCTTTTTTTGTTGCAACAGAATTACTTTCTAAAACTGAACTGCCTCATCTTTTTGGTAAAATCTTTAATAAATTCATGAAACCTTGTTTTAATATTAGAGGTGAAGGAAGCTTTGCTCTAATAATGGGATGGCTTAGTGGATATCCCGTCGGAGCTAAAATAGCTGCAAATTTTAGAAAAGAAAATATTTGCTCTAAAACAGAATGTGAACGAATATTAAGTTTTACAAATAATTCAGGTCCTCTTTTTATTGTTGGAACTGTAGGTATAAGTATGTTTGGAAATTCAAGTATAGGCTTATTACTTCTTATCACTCATATCTTAGGATGCTTAACTGTTGGTTTTATTTTTAGATTTTGGCATAGAAAACAAGATAATATTAATAAAAGCTTCATTAATAAAAATAACGGTTCTATTATACAGCTTTCAAATTTCGGTGAAATTTTAAGTTCATCAATTGCAAACAGTATTTCCACTATTTTATCAATAGGAGGATTTGTTGTTCTATTTTCAGTAATAATTTCCATTTTACAACATAGTAAATTAATTATTCCTATAATAAACTTAATTTCTTTTATTTTTGATTTTTGTGGCATTGAAAAGGCATTTGCTGAACCATTATTCTTTGGAATTTTAGAAATAACTAATGGAATTTTTTCAATATCAAATATTCATATAAAGGCCATTTCAATTAATATTATTTTAACTGCCTTTTTACTTGGTTTTGGAGGGCTATCTATTCTTATGCAAGTTTTAAGTATAACATCAAAAACTGATTTATCAATAAAACCCTATATATATGGGAAAATACTACATGGCGTGTTCTCAGCCTTTTATACTTTTTTATTAATTAATTTAATTCCTTTTTTTAATTTTAACTTATAGTGAGTTCTATTTTTTTTTATAAGAAATAGAATTATAAAAAAGCGTTAGATTCGCTTATTCTTATTTTTTATTTTTAGTGAGGTGTTTTTTATGGATAAAAATATTTCTGATTTTCAAAATGGATTTCCACCCTATGGAAATATACAAAACGGTATAGATATTAATGAAATGTATAAAGATCCTATGTTTAATCCTATTATGCAATATGAACAGGCTTATAGTTATTATAAATATCTTTGTGTACAAATGGATTATAAAATAAAGTGTAAAGAATACGAAAATTTATGTCAAAATTGTAATGTAAATCGTGCTAAAGATACATAGTTTTAAATTAATTTTTAGTTATTATTAAAGAACTCCACCCAATTAGGTGGAGTTCTTCAAAACAATTACATTTTCAAGAATAATTGCTGGAACTTTTTTAATTCGATTAATTTTTGCATGATATAAAACATGCCTTCCTTTGAAAAGCCAATCATTACTAGAAATAATAATTGGATGAGGATATTGATGCCAATTAATATAATATCTGCTAAGTTTATCGCTTTTTACTGGTTCCAAATTTTTAAAAGAAATATCGTGGATAAGTATACTAACATCATACATTGTAATCCATGACTTTTTCAATACAAATTTTCCTTTTTTAGCGATTTTTGTATTCTTCTCTATGCATTCTTGATAAAATTTTTCCTGTTCTGCTTTTGTTTCTTTTTGATTCCAAAGCTCAAATTGCCGAACAGTCATATCCCTTTTCTCCCCATTACATAATCTACAAGAAGGAAGCATATTGTTTGTAATACTTATTCCTCCCCATCTTCTAGGATACATATGATCTATCGTTCGATTTTTATTTGACAATTCTCTACCACAATAATAACATTTATCATATCCTTTCAAAGTGTAAGCAAGTTCATACATTAAATCCTCGTAGTTTACTCAACCTTTAATGTATAAAATTCCATTTTGTACATAAGCATAACTTGAATTTTTCTTTTCCGTGTAATAAAATTTTCTTGGTAACCGTATAATCATAAGATCACTCCTTTTAAATGTCCGCGTATTTTTCTTATATACTTATATTACACTCTTTTAGATAATTTGTCAATCAAAATTACAACTAAAAACTAACTTTAAATAATATCATTTATACACTCTTTTATATATTCAGCAGATGTTTTAGGAGCTATCCTTCCAGGTAATGCAAGAGCCCAAACATATTTTATTCCTATTTGCTTAGCGAGTTCAAAATTAACGCCTCCTGGTCTAGATGCCAAATCTATAATCAAAGTGTTCTTATTTAACTCGCTTAATTCTTCTTTATCTAATATCATACTTGGAACCGTATTTATTATAATATCATAATTAGATATTTTGCCTTTTAAATAATTTATATTTAGTAAATTATAACCTAAAACTTTTATCCATGCTAAATCTGACTCTTTTCTTGCACTACAAGTTACATTTGCACCTAATGCTTTAAACTTTAAAGCGACCTCTTTTGCTACTCTTCCAAATCCTAAAATTAAAATATTACTATTTTGAATAGTTATATCTGTATTTGTTATTGCTTCTTTTATAGTTCCCTCTGCTGTTGCAATTGTATTATAAATTACAAGTTTTTCAAAATCCATTAAATCATACACTGTTTTATATTTCTGTTCTAACTCTTTCAATATTTTTTTTGGAATATTTCCTCCAATTAATATCTTAGAAATATTCTCTTTTAATAAATCATCTATTTTTATTACTTCTTCATTTAAATTTGAAAACAATGTCTCTCCATCTTTACTAAATGGTATTGGTGTAATAATAATATTTGAAAATTGAATCGCCTCTTCAAGCGTATTACATTTTATTAGATTATCATTTTCTTTAATTTTGTCTAAAAAATCGATACCAAAACTAGCAATACTATTTCCATTTTGAAGAAACATTTTAGCTAATTCTATTGTTCTTAAATCTCCACCTAAAATAGTCATTTTTTTCTATAGATCACTTCCTTATTTGCTATTCTATTCTTTTCTTAAAGAAATGTGATATTTTATGACTATTTAAATTTTTTATAGTATTTTTATTATTATTATGTTATACTTTTAATTATAATGTAGTTCTATTTTAAAAATTTACTAATATATTAAATAAAGGAACATACTTTAGGAGGAAAAAAATGCTTAAGAAAAAAATTATTTTTTATTTTATTTTATCTTTGTCAATTATAGTACTTATTTATCTAAGTTTTATTGTTAGCAAAGACATAAATTACAAAATAAAACAAACAAAAAATGAAAAGTCTATATATAATTTTATTGAAAATAATTCAAGAGATGTTTTTTCAATTGATAAAATAACCTATTTCAGCAGTGCAAATTCTACATCTTCTATTAATTCAAATTCATCTTTTAATATTGAAAATTTAATACAATATACTGACATTGCGATTTTCATAAATAATCACTCTGAAAATGGTTTTGATTTGGAAAACAATAAAAAATTTGAAAATTTCAGATATTAATTTTTCTGTAAAACCAAGCAATCGGCATTCCTAATTTATATTACAAAAACATAAATAATTTTACTAAACCATCGGAATATAATGAAGAGCTACTTATCTCAGATTCTCTTGATTTTACTATTTCATCTGAAGATAATATAGATTATTCGTTACCAGTCCTATATAATAACTGTGCTAATCCTATTACTTTGTCATATGTAAATTCTAAAATAAAAGAAAACTATACTTTAAATGATATATCTGACATAGTATATGATGGTTCACTTTTAAAAAAATGTAATATAACATTGAACTCTATCGAATGTCAAATAAGCTTTTTAATTACAATTGTAAATAATCTTAATGAAAAATTTACTTGTCCAATTGTTTTATCTATCCCTCTCTCAATAGATAATTCTTCTATTTATGATGGTAATTTAACTTTAAAACAAAAATGTAATTATAAGTTCATTAAATTATAGTAAAAAAATATTAAAATAACTTCTTATATACAAAAATTTAAGAAATATCTAATTTTTATTAATTATTGCTTTTTTATATACAATATATGATATATTCATATCCAAGGAGGACTTTTATGGATCGAATTGACAAAAATAATTATTATCTAGATATTGCTGAAACAATTGCAGAAAGAAGTACATGTCTTAGAAAAAGATGGGGTGCTATTATTGTAAAAAATGATGAAATAATAGCAACTCGGTTATAATGGGGCACCAAGAGGGCGAGAAAATTGTTTAAACTTAGGATATTGTACAAAGAAAAAGTTTTTTCCCAACAAGCGTCATTGTGGATATGATGCTTGTAGAAGTGTTCATGCTGAACAAAATGCCATGTTGAGTCCAGCAAGAAAAGACTTAATCGGCTCAAGTCTATATCTCGTTGGGATAAGGCAAGATACACAATTGTATGAAGAACATCCATCTCCTTGTCAGATGTGTAGAAAACTTATTATTAATTCTGGAATAAAATACGTTTATGTTAGAATTGATAAAAAATTCTTTCAAAAAATAAAAGTAGAATTTTGGATTGAAAATGATGATTTGCTAAAAGGGAAAATTACATATTGATATGAAATAAAAAAACGAATACTTATAAAAATATAAGTATTCGTTTTTTTTTTTTTTTACTATGCTATTCTATCCTTTGACCATTTTGCTTAACTATTTGCATAGTTTGCTCAGCGGTTTTAATTCCAATTCCTCTGAAAGACATTAATCTCTCTAATGGATCTTTTGCCTTTTCGTAAAACAAAAGATGAGCAGAAGTCGATCTTCCTTTAATTATTGGCAGATTTCCCTCCAAAAAAATTATAAACTCATAGTCTGTTTCAATACCAATTAGTTTGAGTTCATTACGTGCTCTTGATGGAAGTTTTGAAATTAACTCTGACGAACCAGCCAATAGCTCTTTTCTTTCGGCATTAAGCTTCTTAATTTGATCTTCAATCTCTCTTAACCGTTTTTGCCTTTCTTTAATGTTGATGTTTTGCATAGTTTCTCCTCCTAAATAATTTAATCGGTTTTTATAAGAACTAACTAAAAATCAGTTCAAATATATTATATCACGTTTTTATGTTAATAACAAGCTCTATTTAACTTTTTTTTCATAAATAGCTTATCTAGAAAGAAATTTTCCTTGCCACAAATTTTCTTCTTTTAGTAGCTTATTCAGTCCATTTAATACCCATTTCTTATGCATATTCCATTCAGGTGCAATTAATAAATCTTTTGGTGCATCACCCGAAATTCTATGGATAATTATTTCAGGATTAATATGTGTAATAATATAAGAAAGCGAGTCTAAATATTCATCAAGAGAAATCGGAATGTATTTTTTTGCATTATATAATTTAGCCAAATACGTGTTTTTCACAACATATGTGGAATGAATTTTTATGCCTTGAATTTTATGCTCATTTATGAAATTTACAGTATTTTTAATATCTTGCAATGTTTCATTAGGAAGACCAACCATAATATGGGTTACAACATCTATATTATATTTATTTAAAATTTTAACTGCTCTTGTAAATATTTTATTTTCATATCCTCTATTTATAAATTTAGCAGTTTGATCATTTGACGTTTGTAATCCTAATTCAACCCAAACATAATACCTTTTTGAATAACTTTTTATCAACTTGGCTATATTCTCATCAATGCAATCAGGTCTTGTGGCAATTGCTAGTGCAACGATTCTATCATCAATTAAAGCAGAATCATATTTTGATTTTAGATTTGATACTGTATCATATGTATTTGTAAAATTTTGAAAATATGCAATAAATTTATTAGCTCTTTTACTTCTATATGAATCAAAATATCTAATTACTTGATTTTTAATATTTTCCTCAGAGCACAAATGTTCCCCGGAACCTGCTTCACTACAAAAAATACATCCATTTTTAGATATTTTCCCATCACGATTTGGACATGTAAAACCACCATCTATGCAAATCTTTAATGTTCTCTCTCCAAATTTATCTTTTAAAAATTTATTTAAATGTTTATATCTTTCTTCCATATATAAACTCTTTTCTATTAAAGTTTTTTAAGCATTTCTTTATATTTAGCAAGTTTATCTTTTTCTTCATCAATTTTAGATTGAGGAGCTTTGCTTACAAATCCCGGATTAGAAAGCATCTTTTCAGCTCTTGCAATTTCGAATTCTATTTTTTTACGTTCTTCTTCTTTTCTTTTGGCTTCTTCTTCTAAATCAACTAATCCCTCTAGAGGCATAAAGAGTTCAATACCCTCTTTTACAATTTTAACAGCATCACCAGTGATATTTTCTTTATTTGTTTCAAATATTATGTCATTTCCAAATCCTAATTTTTGAATAAATTCTTTACAACTTTCTATTTTATCTTTATATTTTTCTGTTACAAATATTAGTTTTACTTTTCTTGAAGGATGAACATTCATTTTTGCTCTTATATTTCTTATTTCAACTATTATTTCTTTTATTATTTCTATAAATTTTTCTTCTTCATTATAATCGTATTCTTCTTTTGACTTAGGCCATTTTGACATCATTAGTTCTTTATCATTGTATTTAACCAAATGTCTATAAATTTCTGTAGTTACAAATGGCATAAATGGGTGTAATAACTTCATCGAAACTCTAAAAACATAATCTAAAACATAGCAAACTCTTATTTTCTCTTCTATATTTTCACTATATATTCTTGATTTTGAAATTTCAATATACCAATCACAAAATTCCTCTCTAATAAATGAATAAATATTATCTAATGCAACACCTAAATCGTAATTTTCAATGTTTTTTGTTACTTCAGTAATTAATTTATCAAGTCTATTTATAATCCATTTATCTTCGATTTTTAGACTTCCTTCTTTATATTTCTTTGTCTTAAAATCATAATTTTCTTCTTTAAATTTTATTATTTCTTCATCAGAAACAGCATTTATTGTTATAAATTTAGCCGCATTCCAAATTTTGTTTGCAAAATTTGATGCTTGTTCAAGTTTTTCTGGCATATATTTAATATCATTTCCCATAGTTGTTCCAGATAGTACTGAAAATCTTAATGCATCTGCACCATATTTTTCAATTACATCTAATGGATCTATTCCGTTTCCTAATGTTTTAGACATCTTTCTTCCTTGACTGTCTCTTATTATTCCATGAATTAATACATCTTTAAAAGGTTCTACGTTTGTAAATTCTAATCCTTGTGTCATCATTCTTGAAACCCAAAATGTTATAATATCAAATCCCGTAACCAATACGTTTGTTGGATAGAATCTTTTGTAGTCTTCTGATTCTGTGTTTGGCCATCCTAATGTTGAAAAAGGCCATAATGCAGAGCTGAACCATGTATCTAAAAGTATCTTCATCTTGATGAAGTTTTATACTTCCACATTTTTCACATTTTAATGGAGCATTTTTAGCTACATTTATATGCCCACATTCTTCGCAATAATAAGCAGGAATTCTGTGTCCCCACCATAATTGCCTTGATATACACCAATCTTGAATATTATCTAGCCAATTAAAATATTGTTTTTCATATCTTCTAGGAATGAATTTCATTTTACCTTCTCTTACAGAATCTGCTGCTCTTTTTGCGAGCTCTTTCATTGATACAAACCACTGCATAGAAACTTTTGGTTCAATAGTAGTTTTGCACCTTTCACATTTAGCAACATTATGTGTATAATCCTCTGTACTTACCAAATTTCCTGATTTTTCTAACATTTCAACAATTTTTGTTCTTGCCTTCAACAAATCCATTCCTTTTAGTTCAGGAAGCAAATTTCCCATTTTATTGTCATCGTCAAAAACTGTAATTATTTCTAAGTTATGTCTTAATCCAGCTTGGTAATCATTTGGATCATGAGCAGGTGTTATTTTTACACAACCTGTTCCAAATTCTTTTTCAACAAATTCATCAGCTATAATTGGAATTTCTTTATTCATCAATGGAAGTATACATTTCTTTCCAACTATTGCTTTATATCTTTCATCATCTGGATGCACTGCAACAGCAGTATCTCCTAACATTGTTTCAGGTCTTGTTGTTGCAACTTCAACATATTTACCAGGCTCCCCTACAATTTCATATCTTATATGCCATAAATGTGATTGTTCTTCTTTATATTCTACTTCGGCATCTGAAATTGTTGTTTTACAATTTGGACAAAAATTTACCATTCTTGTTCCTTTGTATATTAGACCTTTTTCATATAATTTTACAAATTGTTCTAAAACTGCTTCACTCATTCCTTCATCCATTGTAAATCTATTTCTATCCCAATCACATGAACATCCTATCTTTCTTTGTTGTTTTTGAATTATTCCTCCATATTTATGTGTCCAATCCCATGTTTCTTCTAAGAACTTTTCCCTTCCTAAATCTTGTTTTGTTTTTCCTTCATCTTTTAATTTTTGAACAACTTTCATTTCTGTAGATATTGCAGCATGATCACTTCCCGGAAGCCATAAAACATCATATCCTTGCATTCTTTTTGTTCTTATTAAAACGTCTTGTATTGTTCCATCTAGTGCATGCCCCATGTGTAATTTCCCTGTTACATTTGGTGGTGGCATCATTATGCAATAGGGCTTTTTCTCTTTGTCCATACTTGGTTTAAAATATCCTTTTTCTTCCCACTCTTTGTATAATTTTTCTTCAAAATCTGCAGGATTGAAATTTCCTTCTAATACATGATTACTCATAAAATCAACTTCCTTTCTTTATGATACAAAAAAAGCCAAAAAGCATCATCCCTTTATAAGGGCAAGCTTTTCGGCCTACGGTACCACCTTAATTTATTTATCAACTTATTTTGATAACATCTCATTTGATTTAACGCATCAATACGGATAATCTTAAGTTTATTTTCAGATTATCAACTCCAAAGTTACTTTCTACTTATCTTTATTTTAGAAGCTCTCAGCCTTTGACTTCTATTCTCTTTAAATTAGTTTTAAGTATACTCTCTTTTTCACAGTTCTTAATTTTATAGCATTATATATCTTTTTTTATTTTTTGTCTAGCATTTATGATATTTTTTATTATAAAAAGAGTAATATTGCTTAAAATATTACTCTTAAAAGTCTTATGCAAGACCATATTTTTTTCTTGAATCTATCTGCTCTACTTCCTGCTGTATCTTGTCTCATTAAGTTACCTGTCCAGAATGGATGGCATTTTGAGCATACATCAACTTTTATATCTTTTTTTGTTGAACCAACTTCTATAACATTTCCACATGCACATGTGATTGTTGTTGTAGCATATGCTGGATGTATTCCTTCTTTCATTAACTTTCACCTCTTCTTTCTCTAGTTTAAAAAAAGCTATTAACTATGTTATCACATTATATGAATTTTTTCAAGTGTTATTTAATTATATTTTCATTTTTTTCACTCAAATATTCTTCATGCATATATTTGGCTGAAGATAATGCTTCTTTATTAAAAGAGACTTTATCCACAAGTTTAATTACTATGTCGAATAAGCAAGCTACTATTAAAATTAATATACATATCTTTTTCCATATTTTTGCTAACATATTTTTCTCCTTAATTTTAAATACAACATTATTATACTCCTTGCTTATTATTTTTTTTGTCAAGAGTTTATTTTTCCATAATATGTATATTTTCTATTTCTGTTCCTATTTCTCTATATATTATATTTTGAATTTGTGCAACATTTTCTGGTTTTAATCCTCCATCTATTTTCACAACAATATTTACACTGTCTTGATTTATAAGTATTACACAATTTTTAAATCCTTTTGTCATTATAAGATTTTCACAAATCATTATAGAATTTTTACTGTTATTTATTTTAGATATTTCCTGTGTAGCTATTCCTTTTTGTGCCTCAGATACATTATTATTATTTAAAATGTCTTGGTAGGATGAAATCATGTTTGCATACATTTTTTCTCTTTCTAATTTTGAACTTACAAAATAATCGCTTTCACTTGTTCCCGCATTCGTTTCTACACTATTATTTTCTTTTATTGTATTGTCCGCTTCTTTATCATTTTTTGAAACAGTATTCTCTTCTTGTTCCTTATTATTTTCAACTAAAGCACTTACATTTTCTTTACTTTGATTATTTTTTGAATCTTGACTTATACTACTTGAAGGTGAATTGTCATTTTCAGAAACAACCTCATTATTACTAACTAAAACTGCATCACCAATATTAGTATTAGCTTCTTCTTGTAATTTATCAATATCCTCAGAATATGTTGCAACTTCTTTTTCATTATAATTAGCAGTATAGTTGAAGTATCCAGCTGTTATAAGCATTAAAGCAACAGCATAAACAATAATCTCACTCTTTTTTAAATACTTTTTCATAAATACCCTCCATTATTTTTTATTAAAATATAACTTCATAAAAATTTTTTAAAATTCAAAAGTTAATTTTTTTCAAATACCTGAATTTTATCAACAGTAAGCCCTGTAACCGCTTCCACAGCATTTATAATATTCATTTTTATGTTAGCATTAGCTGCTCCTTCTGCTGTAATAATAGCTCCCTCAACCTTCGGCATAATAATTTTTTCAACAGCCACTTCTTTTTGACTACCATATTCCTTAAAAATAACATCTTTTTGATTTTGTGTTTCAGTAACATTTCTAATTCCACCTGAAGAATCAGTTTCAGATGTAGAACTGGTAGTTACTGTTTCATCATAAATAGGCACTGTGCTACTACTTTCTGAATAATTTATAAATACATTTACACTACCAACACCTTTTATTGTCTTTAAAATATCTGCAAGTCGTATTTCTATATTATTCGAATTATTATTTCCATCACTTGAACTATCTGCTAAAGTTTTGCCCCCTGATTCTGTTGAATTTTGAAGCTTAGATATATTATCTCCTTTAAATATATTATCAATAGCTAAAACTGTTACAATCAATATAATTATTAAAACTATAATATTTTCAATCTTTCTTTTTTTGTTATTCTCATTTTTTTTAGTAATCTCTTTTATTTTTTCCTTAAACATTAGTATTTCTCCTTTACTTTAGTTTTATATTTATTTTACTTGAGTCTATCTCATAATAACTAGAAAGCAAATTTTTTATATTATCTATTTCTTCACTTACTGTTTTAGAATCGTTTTTTTTTGTTTCCTATTTCAACTTCATTTATATTAACTTCTTGTATACTTCCTTGCCTTTTTTTCTTGTTTATCACCAAATTTATTTTATTTATTCCGACTATTACTTTTTTCTTTACTTAAGACAGCATCCACTTTACATTTTTTTGTGTTATATCCTAACTCATCTAATTTACTCTTAATATTATTTTCTATTTCTTCAATATATAAACTTTCCAATCTATTATCCACATTCTCTTGATTTAAACTTTTAGAATTCGAATTAACATTTAAATTAGAAATAGAATTTTCTGTTAAATTTGTAATATCATTTATATCAAAGTTATATAAAGCTTTACTATCAACAAATGGATAAATAATATTAAACACAACATAAATAGATAAGATCATTTTTACATATTTTTTTATATTTCCATTAGGAAGAATCATTTCAAAAATACTTACAAGAATAACCGCAACTGCAATCTGTTCAATCCATGAACTTAAAAATTTTATCATCTATACATCATCCCACTATTTGATATTTTAATAACTAATGTAATTCCTATTATCAGCAAAAACGCTACCGAACAAAGTATTGCTAATAGCAATTTAAAAATTCCACCAAATTCTTCTAATAATCCTACAATTTTTTTATCTGCAATAGGTTCTGTTACTGCTGATAAAACATCATACATTATTACAAATAAAGCAAGTCTTATAATAGGTACTATACATATTCCTAAACAAACCACGGTTCCAACTAAACCTACTGCATTTTTTAAAACAAGTCCACAACCTAAAATAGTGTCTACTCCATCGCCTAAAACTTTACCTACTACAGGAATAAGATTTGACACTGCAGCTTTAGCTGTTTTAGCTGTTATTCCATCTACACTTGAAGTTAATGTTCCTTCCAATGATAAACTTCCTACAAATATAGTTAGAATTATTCCTAAAGCCCAAACTACACTTGATTTCATAAATTTATTTAATTTTTGAACTTGAATTCTTTCTGAAATTTTAGAAATAATAGTAGTAGCCACAATTATAGAAACAAATGGTAAAATTAAAGTTTTTATTATATTTCCTATAAACTCTATTCCGAATAATAAAATTGGTTGAATTACTGCAGTTGTTGTTATACTTCCTGTATAAAGCATTAACGACATTAAAAGCGGAATTAAAACATTTATAAATCCACATAAATTATTTATAGTATCATTAACATCTTTTAAAATACCTGTAAAATCATTTAATATAATTGTCACTATTAATATATACTGAACACAATAAATAATTTTCGAAATATTAGAACTTGATAAATCATCTGTTATAGATTTAAAATACTATGTATTAAAACAATTACTAATATACTTATTAATGTTTTCATCGTTTTTGATATGTTCTTTTTAGCTAAAGCAAAAAAATGTTTTGATATTGCTTTATTATCAATATTTCCTGTTATAGCAGAATCTAATATTTCATTTATATTTAAATTCGGAAATATATCTTTAGAATATTTTTGTGTTTCTTTAACAAACTCAGAAATTCCAAAAGAATCTTTTTGTCTATCTAAAATATCCTTTGTTGATGTATCATCTGCTTGAACTTTATTTGGAAAAATACTTATTAATACTATAAAAATATTTATAAAACAAACCATATGTTTTAAATTTATTCTTTTCATTAGTAAATCTCCTTATTTTCCTGTAAAACTTTATTTAGATTTCTACCTATTTCATTAGGTTATTTTTTAATTTGGTAAAATTTTTAAAATTACATCTAATAAATTTGAAATAATAGGTATAGACATACAAATTATTATTACTTTGCTCCCCATCTCTATCTTGCTCGCAACTGCTTTTTCTCCAGCGTCCATACAAATACTTATTGCAAATTCAGAAAGTAACGTAATACCAGTAATTTTGAGTAGAATTGTTAAAAAAGTGTTGTTTATTCCTGCTTTATTGCTTATTGTCTGTAATAAATTAATAATACTAGAAAACTTTCCTATTACCAAACTAAAAATTATTACACCAGATATTATAGATATATATATTGCAAACTCAGGTCTATATTGTTTTATTATAATGATAATTATTAATGAAACCAATCCAATTCCAATTATTTTTATTACTTCATCCAAAATTTTCTCCTTCCTATTATAACTTTTTTAAATATTTATGTATTTTACTATAAATTAAATAAAGTTCTAACTGTATCAAATAATCCACTTATTTCTTTTTATTACTAATGTTAAAACAATTACAAGTCCGGCTAAGGTTGTCATCATTGCTTGTTCTTCTCTACCTGCTCTGCATAAGACCTGATGCAAAACTGCAACTAAAATTCCTATTGCAGCTATTTTGAATAATAAATCTACATTCAATTCTTTTTTTCCTCCTTTTATTTAGATTTTATTAGATATAAAAATACCAATTCAAAATATGAGAGCTAATTAGTTTTATAATTTTAAAACAATATTATTACAAGTGCTAGTCCAACAATAGACCCTAAACTTTTATACATCTTTTCGTTTTTTTACATTCTTCTTCTGCTTTGTTTATTTGAGTATCTATGAAATCACTTGTAATATTAATTTCACTAACTTGTCCCTCTACATCTGTTTTACCGAGCATATTTCCAATAGATTTTATTAAATTTATATCTTCTTTATTTAAATATAAAAATCCTTTTGTATCCTCTAGTGCATAATCCCATGCATTTTTTGAATTTAGAGTTTTTATATTTTTACTTGCTTCTCCAAAAAAAATCTGATACACCGCCTTTTACTTACTTTAGATATATCTTCAAAAATTTCATCTAAAGGTTTATATGTAAATCTAATTTTATTTTTCATTATATTAAGACTTGTTTTAAATTCTTTTAAATCTTCCACCCTATTTTTTAATCCTTTTGAAATAGTAAAGCCTATACTTGTACTTCCTACAAAAATAAAAAATAGAATAATATATTTAAAAAACATACTTTAAGCTCCTTTCCTATTTAGTTTTTATCTTATATACTATTATTTTTCATCCTAATATAATTTATATGTCTTAAAATCAAAAATATTACTAATTTTCATAAATTTCTTTTATCTTCCCCTTATTTAAATTATCCAATATAATAACTTTTTTTAATAAATGATTTTCTAATAAATCATTTATTTCACTATTTCCTTTTATATCATTTATTCCGCTTCCATGTGCTGTAAAAACTCCTTTTACCCCACTTAACATAGCATATCTAATTGCTTCTACATCTTCTCTACTTCCAATTTCGTCACAAAAAATCACATTTGGTGCCATTGATCTTATAAGCATCCTCATACCTTTTGCTTTAGATACATTTTCTAAAACATCTGTCAATGGTCCTAAATCATTTTGAATTATTCCTCTATACATTGCAGCAATTTCTCCTCTTTCGTCTACAACTCCGGCAAGTTTTTGATTTTAGTTTTAACTCTTCATTTCCGTTACTTATATTTTTTATCAAATCTTTTAAAATTGTAGTTTTTCCTCCGTCCTGGCGGTGAGACAATTAAAGTATTAAATATTGTTTCTTCTTTTTCATTTATAATACTTTTTAAAATTTCGTAAGAACATCCATCTCTTTGACTTGAAATTCTAAAATTTAAACTTGATATATAGTCTATATTCTTTATTTCTCCATTTTCTATAATACAATTACCTGTTATTCCGACCCTATTTCCGCCTTTTATTGTTATAAATCCTTCACATATTTGTTTTTTATACGCATATACAGAATTTTCACATATTCTAGTAAACGTTTCTAAAATATCTTCTTGAGTAACTATATAATCTGATATTTTAATTTCTTGACCGTATTTTTAATGAAAGATTTCTATTGGTTCTTAATCTGATTTCTTCTAAATCATTTGATATAAAATTATTTTTAATAAATTCTATTATCTGTTTTCTAACATTTAAAGATAAATAATCTAATATGTTTTCGAGCTTGTCCATATTTAATCACATTTCCTTTTCTATTAATCTTTTTATACAATTTTATATTTTTCTATAGAATTCAAACTATAATTATTCTCCTACAATATAAAAAAGAACATATAATATCTTATAATATTATATGTTCTTTCTTTTTCTTTTAGAACCTATTATACTTAATTATTTCTAAATTACAGTTTTTATTTGAATTTTAAATGAAATTACTTATATTTTCAAACAAAGGTTGAAAATAATATCTAATAGGATTTTGCTCTGCATTCAATCCAAGTTTTTGCATTTTCAATTGATTTAAAATATAACTATGTGTAATATATTTTGTAGCAAACATTTCTAGCTGTTCTCTTGTATAATTATTTAACTTAACACTATTAGATTCTAATTCTTCTTTTTCAAAGTTACTATTAAAATCTACTGTATTATTAAAGGTATATGATATTAAATCAGTCGAATTCTCTCTAAATTTCAAATCATAATTTTCTTGTACAATATCTGTGTTTTGTATCCCTTTAATATTTAAATTGAAAATTAAAGAAATATATTTAATATCATTACTACTTTCATTTAATTCATTCTTATCATCTTTATTATCATCTTTTAAAGAAAATATTATATTATATTTAAATTCATCATTACTAGACACTTTCTCTAAAGAGATATTTCCTAAAGGATTGTATATTGTATTTTCGCCATCTTTACTTGCCTCATCTATAGCTAATTCTATTTTTTTCTCATTTATATTTAATGTTACCTTTGAATCTTCAGTTATATATTCTACTTTTGTAACATTTTTATTTGTTTTATATATACTTATAGATATAATTTTTGTACCAGAAGAATTTTCATTTTCTTCTTTCTTTTCTTTATATTCTTTTGCTTTACTTTGCAATTCTTCAATTTTATTTTTTGCTTCAGTTTCTGTTAATTTCGAATCCTCTATTAAGAATTGTTGGAATTTATTTACTATAATTTCATTATTGATTAACTCATTATACAGTTTATTTAAAATTTCTTTTGCTTGTGCTTCAGTTAAAGTAATTGTATATTTATTATAATTAGATATCTTCTCTGTTACAAACATTGTATCACTTAAATTTTCATCTAATATTTTATATACTATATTTTTTATTTTTTCTATTTCTTCTTCTGAAAATTTATACTTATTTAAATCTTCAATTTGAATTTTTTCAGGAATTGCATCTGTATCAGTTATTCCAACTTTTTGAGCCAAGTCTTTTAACTTATTGTTTTCAATCGCAACATATTTTCCTCCAATTTTATTTACACTTATACCATATAAATCATTTTTATTTAAATATTCAATATCGATATTTTCACCATTTGAATATTTAAATTTTACACTTCGATAATCATAATTATTTTGCTTGTCTTTTTTTACATTTGTAACTATCTCTGTTTTTTTAAACTCTTTATATACATTTGCATTTTGCATTAATTTTTGTGCCAAACTTATATCCATATCAGCTTTTAATGTTCCATTTGATTCATAAGATTTTGTATTCTTATTTTCTAAATATCCATTTAATTCTGATATATTCATATTAGCAACACTTTCAACTGTTTTTCCAGCATATACAAAAAATTTTTGCTTATCTGATTTAAAAACATCTGTAAAAAAATACATGTATGCAATTATTCCACCTATTAAAATTATAAAAAGAACTATAGCTAGTACTATTATCAATGTTTTTTTATTTTTTTTCATTTAAACACTCCTGTTCTCTAATTTATTTTTTCTGTTTTGTAATTTTTTCCATTTTTATATGATTTATATTTAAATATAACAGATAACCTAAAAAGCTATCTGTTATACAAAATTATTCTTCCCAGTTATGATATACATTCATTACATCATCTAATTCTTCTAGTTTTTCAATTAATCTTTCCATTTTTTCCACACCATGCTCATCTAAAGCTACTGTTGTTTCAGGAACCATTTGTACAGATGCTTCTATAAATTCAATTCCTTCCTCTTGTAATTTTTCACTAACTGTTGAAAAGTCACTTGGAGCTGTAATAATTTCGTATACTTCTTCTTCTGAATTAAAATCCTCTGCTCCACTTTCTAGGGCTAACATCATTAAGCTCTCTTCATCTAAAGAACACCCTTCTTTTTCTATAACTATTACACCTTTTTTGTTAAACATATATGATACACATCCTGTTGTACCTAAATTTCCTCCAGCTTTATCAAATACATGTCTTACTTCTGCTGCTGTTCTATTTTTGTTATCAGTACTTGCTTCAACTATTAAAGCTACCCCATTTGGTCCATATCCTTCATAAGTTATTTCTTCATAAGTGGCAGTACTTCCTTCTCCTGAAGCTTTTTTTATTGCATTTTTAATTGTATCATTTGGCATATTGGCTGCTTTACATTTTGATATGACATCTTTTAATTTGGAATTTCCCGCTGGATCAGGTCCCCCTTGTTTTACAGCTACTAATAATTCCCTTCCTAACTTTGTAAAGATTTTTCCTCTAGCTGCATCTGCTTTTCCTTTTTTTGCTTGAATATTATTCCATTTGCTATGTCCTGACATACTTTTCTCCTCCCTTTTTTCTCTTATATGTTCAAGGTTTTCTAAAAAAATCATTTTACATTGTAACATACTTTTTATATTTTGTGTAGTCTTTTTTATAAATATTTTTCCTATTTTGCTTATGTTTAGTATTAAATTAATAGAACACTAAGGTTCAAACAATATTTCTGAAGTATATCCAGACAAATTCGTGTAACCTTGTATATTTGCATGCGTAGTTGTAAATGCAATAATATGTTCCCCTGACAATTCATTTACATTATGTTCTACATCGAAACTATCTTCTGTACGTTCTACATTTTTTACAACCGAATATTCGTTCTTATATGTACAATTTGCATCTAATTTGTCATCTTTTAATTCACTAATATCTACAATACCAGATTTATAACCATTTGGCACTTGAACTCCATGATCATTCCAATAAAATCCTTTATATTTTATTGTATTAACATTAGTTAAATCTACAGTTCTCCAAATAGTTACATCATATGTTCCAATATTGTCAGCCGCATCTGCACATATAGCATTATCATGTACAATAACATCCAAAACAGAATGTGTACCATATGGAGATGACATTCCATTCGTACCCATATTATGTGATACATTCCATCCATTTACAGAATTTGAAATAACATATTTACAAATAATGTTAAAAACCTCTTTTTTATTATTTTTACTGTATGTAATAGTTGTCTTACCTACAGATTTCCATTCTATGTTTCCAGTATTGTCAATAGATACAATATTGCTGTCACTTGAACTCCACGTTCCTCCACTTTTTATTAAATCACTAGAAAAATTTAGTTTTTCTTTTCCTGAATCTTCATCATTAGATTTTCTAATAAAAATCTTATCTGTTGTTTTTACAATCTGTATATTTGATTCATTGCATTCATTTACTGTACCATTAGATAGACTAATTTCATATATTTTTCCTGTTTTTGTTCCTGTTACTATCCATTTTTCACTTTCTTTTTCAGTAATTACTACATTAGGTATCTTATTCAACTCTTCTTCTAAGACATCCGTATCAATAACTATTTCACTATTTGCCTTTGATGCTATCAATGATAGTTGAATTTGTTCTTTTTCTTGTTTTTGGTTTGTTATCATTTCAGCGTTTTTAGACCTCTTTAATATTCCATTTTCTCCTGTTAAAGTTACAATCGATATACCGTGCTAAAATTAACAATACAATTATTGTTACTATCAATGCTATTAAAGTTATTCCTGCTTTATTATTCTGTTTTATATATATGTCTTTTGTTTCTCTCCACCACCAAAATTTTCCCATTTTTTTTCCTCAACTTTCTCATTTATTTTGTTTTCTCATACCATTTTGCAAATTCTTGCATTGCTTGTACAGAACCATCTATTTTTCTTCTATTTTCTCTTTCTTCGGAATCCATTTCTGCTAATGTTTTATCAAACCCATTGGGTTTAAAAATATACCATAAATCCGACCATTTTTCTTTTCTATTCAGTCCCTGAATCTTATTTGATAAATTTCCGTGGATGTTTTCCATAAAAATAATGTATTTCTTTTCCATCATGATATGCAAGGCATTCATTAAACTCACATTTTCTATTTTCTTTGTTCTCCATTAATTTTAAAATTCCCTGTATTCCAATGGTATCTAGCGAAAAATTTACAAATGCTCTTGGGAAACCATTTAATTCATCAATTCTAAAATCCGTATCCATTGCTATACATGGCTTTTTTACTAATTCATAAGCTTGTTTTACTTTTGCAGTTACTATCTCTTTTATATCATCACTTCTAGGTTCATCTAATTCATAATTAAACGTTTTAAACTTCAACTTTTTAAAATATTTTTCTGCCGACTTTATCTTTCCCATATTATGCGTTACGAAAATAATTTCTTCTTCCATACAAAAATCACTCCAATATTATTTTATTTAATTTTTCAACTACACTACAACCTATTGTTTTAACTTTAATATATGTTATTTGTTATTTTAACATATATTAAAGTTTTTGTAAATTTCTATTTTAAATTCTTACAAAATCCAATTAAAAAATTTGTTTTAAAATATTATAAAAAATGCCATAGTTCTAGCAAGAAAAAAATGTCACTATTGTTACTAATTTTTTCTCACATCTATGGCATTTTTTCATTTTGTCAATGAGGACAATACTTGTTTTCCATATCTTCTCATTGCAAATTTTAATTACACAATCCTAAGTTTTACAGAAAAATGGGCGAACCCCGCGATTATTGTCATTGTTGTAGTTGTTGTTGTTGAAGTTGCCATTTTTACATTCCACACATTAACTTAGCCCAATCATTTTAGGGTGCTTACTCACCCAAACTTCTTTTTTATTTTATCTTCCGTATTTAATTTCTTAAAATGTTACATCACGTGTCGATAAAAGGGATTTAAGAATTAAGTCACTTTCAAAGTGCTAGAAAGCTAGGCACACACGGAAACCACCGCCGTTGAGAGGAAAGCCAGAAAAAGCATAGGAAGCAAACACACCCGGTAAGTCGCCTCCTTCACCGAATTCGCCCCCACGCCCGAATACTGGATCGCTAGAATTAACAAAGTAAGACCAGTCACTATTCCATCCTTTTGTTTCTTTTGTGGCATCTCCTGTTATTGCTCCACTATAATCTGAATAAGAACCAGATTTATTCGTATATAAATCTACATATGTGTTATCACCAGCAGTAACTCCAAATTTTGAGTTTTCTTGACCTCTTAAGCAACCTGCAACATATTCAGATGAACCTCCAGCCATATCATATACACCGTATACTGTTCCTGTTGTACTTGCTTTTGTTCCATTTATTGTATTATAAAAATACATATTTGTAGGTTCACTAGGTTGTGCCCAATATGTTGATGTATCTGCATTATCCCCTGCATAACCTGTATAAATATACTTTCCTGAATTATATCCGTTTGGGTTATTCCACACTCTTAATGTTCCGTCTCCCCCATTTGATATTAGTCCTGTTGAGCTTTTCGGATTATATACTCCATATTTACTTTGACTTAATATTGCTACTGCTCCCCATTCTATATTTTTCATCATATGACTATCCACATTTGTTGAGCCAGCTAAAACTCCTGTTTTTTGTATATCTCTACATACTGTAAACATATTTTTTGTTGAAATATTTCTCCAACTTTGAGTTCCCGGTTTTATCTGTACTTGTAAAGATGTAGTATCTCCTCCTCCATAATTTGTGTCTGGAGTTTCTGTGTTACTGCTTGCTTCAAATTTTGCAACCCATATCCCATCTAGCTCTTTTGTCATTGTTTTTCCATTTTCTGTTTTTTTCCATGTAAATGCTGGATGTATTGTATATCCACTATCTGCTGTCGTTTTACTTTTGCTGATAAATTTTACATCTATCTCAGTAGCTATTGTTGAGGTTGGTACAACATACTCAAATCTTGGTATCCATACCCAATATGCTTCTAATCCATCTTTTGCCGTTTTTATGTTTGCCCATTTTCCATTTTCATAATCATACCAATCTGATGGCTTTGTTGTTTGTGTATCATTTATTTCATATGTACCATCCTTTTCTGCCCATGTTACATATGTCTTATTTGCTATATTTGAAACATTAGGTTCACTTGCCATATATTTAGTTGCTGTTCCATCCCATATATCTGACATAGCTATTTCATAGCCTTCTTTTTTTGTTGTTATTGATTTTATCGTTTTTCCATCTTCATCTTTATTTATTGTTCCATATTTTTCTAATATTGTTTTTAAAGCACTTTCTGATATGTTTCCTTCATTTCCTGCTTGCTCTGCTATTATCTCTGTTTTTATTTCTTCTTTTATTCCTGCTATTTCTGATGTTTTCTTTGCACTTTTTGTTCTTGTTAATATTCCATTATCTCCTGTAAGTGTTAAAATGCTCACACCTGCTAAAATTAACAAAGTTATAATTGTTATAATTAAGGCTATTAATGTTATACCTTTTTCACTTTTTAATTTTTTAAAATTCATTTTATCCTCCAATTTTAGTTTTTTAATACTTTTCCTGCAATATAAGTATTATCAGAATAGAGGATATCCTTTGTTTTTTTCTATTTTTTCTTTTTTCATACGCATTTTTCTCCTTTAACTCTCTTTTTTGTTGCAATTATTGTATACTTTGTTATCTATTTTGTCAATAGAATCATGAATATTTTATATCACATTTTAATATCTGAATTTCATTTTTTTGTTGTAAATAGTCGAATTTTATGTTAAAATAAATTTTAATACATTTTTAAAGAAAAGGAGAAACGAAAATGAGTAAGAAAGTATTAAGCAAATTTTATTTAGATAAAGAAAAAGACATAATAGTGAATATTTATAAAGAAAATCCTGATGAAATAAGATATATTTTAGAAACCCCTAACCATAATTCAGGAAATTTAATTACAAATTTAGCAAAACTTTTTAATGTAGAAACTGTAAAAAATAAAAACGATATGAAAATAATTACTGATATAATTCCAGCAAGTATAAATGGTGATAATGAAATTGTATACATATTTAGACTGGGTGGAATTAAAATAGCTAATATATATGAAAATGGTAAAATTGAAATAAAAGCAAAAATACCAGCAATAACTAAAACACTTATGTCTCAAACTAAAGACTATAAATTTCCCATTGAAAAAACAATTGTTAAATCTTATATATTAAAAAAAGATAAATTCAGGACTGACCTTCATACTCATATGAATGCAAATTTAAATCCAGATGTTTTAATTGCACTTGGTATAAAACATCAATTGAGATATCCTTTATATTATATAAAAAAATTAAATTTAAAAATAACGCCTAATCAAAAAGAAATTTTAATGGCTGATAGAAAAATTGTAGAAGAAAAATATAAAAATTGTGAATTAAAAGGAAAATATTTAACAAGAAAAATAGATGATAATACTTTTATCAATTTTGCAGATTTAATATTAAATAATTTAGAAAATGCAGAATACAATATTTCAAAAATAAGAAAAAGCTTAGCTATCTTAAAAGATGGTCAGGCTGTATTTACAAATCTAGAAAAATTGTACATTTATAGGTATGTATTTTGTAAAGGAACAACTTGTAATAAAAAAATAAAATTAGATGATAATAAAATAAATTTGATTCCTGAAAAAGATATTCAAACATTAGTTAAGTTAATGATTCAGGATGATAGCAATCCATATTTAAAAAACATCACTTTAAGACAAAATAAACTTTTATGGATTGCAAGAGAATACCAAAAGCAAGGTATTTATTATGTAGAAATAGCTGATACAGACTTAGTTAAATCTAATGGACCTGCAATAAAGTTAATTGAAGAACTTCACCAAATTATGCCATATATTGAGAAAGAAACAGGCGTAAAAATAAGATTCTTAGCAGCGATGCGTAGAATTCCACTAACAATTATAAAAGATCAAATTATAGGAGGTAATTACTTAAGAGACAATTTAGATGTTTTAAAAACAATTGCCAAAAGTCCTTATGTTGTTGGAAGTGACTTTATTGGCGAAGAAATAAATGATATAGCAGATTTAAAACCAGCAATAAATGAATTGGTTCAATATGTAAATGATTATGATAAAGATTTTACTCTAAGAATTCATGCAGGAGAAAATGATAATTTAAGAGATAATGTTGCTAAAGCAATTTGGTGCGTAAAAGATTCTTTAAAACCTGGTCAAAAAATGCCTAAAATAAGAATTGGACATGGACTTTACACTGCTAAACTCTCTTCAAAAGCAGGGCAACAACTTTTACAAGAATTAAAAGAAAATAATGTAATAGTCGAATTCCAATTAACTTCAAATGTACGACTAAATAATCTTACAAATTTAAAACTTCATCCTTTAAAAACTTATTTGCAAAATGACATAAATTGTGTGCAAGGCACAGATGGCTGTGGCTTTTATGGTGTTGATACAATAGACGAACAGTTAGCTCTTTATAATCTTTTAAATTTAGATTCTGATGATTTTGCAAAAATGAGAAAAGTAGAAGATACTGTTATTTCAGAAGCGGATACTTATTTTAAAAATAAATCAAAAGAATTTGAGAAATTTCTAAACGGAAGAACTATAAAAGATGCTCTAACTAAATTAGAAAATGATATACACGAAGAGAATAAAAATAACACTATGCCAATGAGAATAAATAAAAACATTGAGTCAGAAAGTATTTTAGCACACAATATTAAACAACTTCCTATAAATAAAACTCCTATAATAATAGCTGGTGGAAGCTTTAATAATAAAAAAAGACATACTATTGTTAATGAAAACGGAAAACTACTTTTAAAAAAATTATTAGAATCCTTAGATCCTAAAAAAGTATTTTTTGTAATTGGCCATAAAATTGATGGCTATGAAAAAGAACTTATTGAACTTAATAAAAATTTAAAGAAAAAGTTTGAAATTTACGCTATTATTCCTAAAATGATTTCAAAAGAAAATTACGAATTATTGCTTAATAGTAATTTAAACGGATTACGAATTTCTATAGAAAGTGATGAAATGGGAATTTACAAAAGTTTTAACTATGAAATTTTCGAAAGAAGAAATTCAGTTGTTATAGCCTTTGATGGTAATTCTTCTGTATCTAATTTAGTACAAGAAGCTAAAAATGGAAAAGGTAACTCTAAAATCTATGTTAATATAGAAAATCAATCTTTAGCTGATAAAGCTAGAAATTTAGGTGGATATGTTAAATCATTTAAACTAATAGAAGATTGTTTTGACAATATATTAAATGATACTACGGAATATTTCTTATAAAATAATAATAGGAAAAAGAATTGATATTAAAATATCAATTCTTTTTTTAATTGAAACTATATTACTTTAAACTTATTTAAAATTTTCACTAATTTTATCCATAATACCTGAACTATTCCTTGAACTAACTTTCTTATTGTTAGCTCTCTCCATTGTTGAACTACGCAATCCATGTAATTCTCTTACATAAGAATCATGTTCTTTCATGTTAGAAACCTCGGCTTTAGTTTCAGATTCATGCATATGTCTAGCACCGTTATTGCGATATTTTGAATAAATAATACAAAAATATATTATACCAATTAACCAAAAGATCCAATTCCAATCTTCATCTATAAATGTAGATACTAAAATACTTAGTGCTTCTATCACTGCAGAAATCCCTATTAATTTTGGCATATGGATTGGAACACTACCCATAGTTTCTTTTGTACGTGCATTAACTGCAACATAATGTAAAATGCTCTTTCCATTATCCTTTTTTTGTTGATAACTGTAAAGCCAAACAGGTAAATATGCCGCTTTCCATTGTTCTCCTTTAATATCCAAATTTTCTGTATCCCAACGAACACCCCTGTCATATTTTTTCAATGTTTTATTCGCCTGAAATCTAGCAATATCCTTTGCTTGCGTATTTACTAAACCTTCTAATTGCTCAATATTAGTATCACGTTTTTCAGAAGTATAACCTTTTAAATAATTTGCATCCCATTTAACACTATTTTCAATATCAAATGGCATAATAGAATTTATAATGTTGTTTGTTTTACTAGAATCTGCTTGATTTAATTTATCAGCACTGGATTCAACTGTCAACCCATCTATTGCAATATCAAAATTACGAGCAACATCATATAGCTTAGCATCATAACGAGTCTCTTTATTATCTTCACTTCCTACAGTATAAGATCTTACTTCTTCTTCTCCTTGTCCTGATAAATCAGCATTGGCATTTATATCAACTACCATATAAGGAAGATATACTCCCATTATATTATCTGTCTTAAATTCTTGTCTAAATTTAGGATGAGCGTAGAATTTTCTTTTGCCAACAAATTTTTCAATTTCATCTCTTGCTTCTTGTTTTTTTAATTTAAATGGTAGAACAACATCTGGTACACTTCCATTAGGAATTTGTTGATTTACTGAAAGTGTATTACGGCACCAGTGGCATCTTGCTTGTGTTGCTTCTGCAGTATCTACTACGACTTCTGCTCCACAACTTGTGCATTTAAAAGTTACAATATTATTTACATCTTGTTCAATATTTTTAGCTCCTGAACCAACAACTTTTCCATGTAAATTTTTTATATCTGTTTCCATTCCTTCGACTTTTTGAGGCTCGAATTCATGTCTACAAAAATTACATCTTAATTTTCCAGTATTTGTGTTTAACGATATATCTGTAGCACCACACTTAGGGCATTTATTTTGTCCATCTTTTGCACCTATATCTGTTTTTACTACCTTAACATCTGAATCGTCCATTCTTTATCCTTTCTATACCCTCGCATAAAATGCGAGGGCTTTCTTTTAATATACTTTAAATAAATACATTATAAATCCAGTAATTTGGCTTTTGCTTTATCAAATTCTTCTTGAGAAATTATTCCTTGGTCTAATAGTTTTTTTAGTGAAGCTAATTTTTCATATGGATCTTCTTTCTTTTCTTCTACCTGTGTTGGTTGTTGATTCATTGGTTGACCATATGTAGGTTGTTGCATTGCTCCCATCATATTTCCTGCCATATTCATTCCCATTCCCATGAAAGCCATATTTCCAGCTCCTCCATTTTCACCAGCAGCTCTCATTCCGCGAGCAACTTGTTGTTGCATAAATGAATTTCCACGAGCACCTGATAGTGCATCAGCTGCTTTTACATCACTTAATAATTTCTTTGTATCCTCATCATACTCAATAGCAGCAAGTGTAACACTTTCTATTACTAAACCACGACCTGATTTCCATCCATAATTTTCTTCAACAGCCTGAGATAAAGATTTAGCAAATCCTATTTGATCAGCCTGTATTTTTGTAATACGATTACCTCTTGATGGATCATTTGTGTAATTTGAGAATGCTGCTGACAAACTACTTACTACTTCATTAAATAATTGATTACAAGCATCATTATCCATATCTTGAAAATCAAATAAAGGTGCATCAGGTCTTACATATGTAACTGGTACAAATTGTTTCAAAAATAACATAGGGTCTTCAATTCTTAAAACATAAGATCCTCTTGTCATCGCCCCAACTTGAGCTCCAATATACGCATCATCCCAATAAATCTCAGATTGTGTTCCAAATCTATTGTTTGGTATTGGTGCTAAATTTACATAGTAAGCTTGTTGTTCTGAACCTGGTATTCCTCCATATTTAAATCTTTCCCATGATGTTTTTACAATTGAATTTATAATTCCATCTCCAGAAAAAATTGATTTTGAATTTTGATCATCTGTCGAATATATAAATCCTCCTGGCTCTGTAATTACCCCAGTAATAGCTCCATCTTGCATTGTAATTAATGCCATATTATTAGGTACTAAAATTTTACTTCCATTTGTAATTATATTTGAAGATCCTTTAGTATTTGATCCTCTTCCATTGTTTACTCCACTTGAAACTGCTGGGCAAACTGCAGTTGTTGGCGTCATTTCATCACTTGGTTTAAAAAAATCTTTCCATTGATCTGCAAATGTTCCTCCTATGGCTCCTGCAAATGCTTTAATAAATCCCATAATTCATTTCTCCTTTTATTATATTTTTAGAAAAAATTTTCTATACACTTTAAAGTATATCATATAAAAATTTTCAGTACAACATTTTTCGACATTTTTTTGCTGAAAATAATACCAAATATTTTTTCTGCAATAACATCTTTTTAACAAATTGTATATTTTAATCAAATATGTATTTAATAAATATTACAAATATATTAATAAAACTTATATTTTATTACCACTTATTAAATCTTTAACAACTTCCCCAGCTATAATTAACCCGGCAACAGAAGGTACAAATGAAATACTTCCTGGTACTTGATTTCTAATAGAACACTTCCTTTTTGTGCCTAGAGGACATATACAATTTGTTTTGCAACTGCTTTCGGCATTTTCATTTATTTTTACTGGTTCTTCTTTTGAATAAACAACCTTTAACTTTTTTATATTTCTTGCTCTTAATTCTTTTCTCATTACTTTTGCAAGAGGACATACACTTGTTTTATATATATCTGTTACTTCAAATTTTGTTGGATCTAATTTATTACCTGTTCCCATACACGAAATAATAGGTATGTTTAATTCTGTAGCTCTTACAACAAGTTCAATTTTAGCCGTAACAGTATCCACACTATCTACTATATAATCAATGCTACTATTTAAAATTTCATTACGACTTTCAGGCATAAAAAACTCTTGATAAATTTCAACATTTGCTTCTGGATTAATTGATAAAATTCGTTCTTTAGCAACTTCTACCTTTAATTTTCCAACTGTTTGCCTTGTTGCAATTATTTGTCTATTTAAATTTGTCAAACACACTTTATCATCATCTACTAAAACAAAATTGGCTACGCCAGCTCTTACAAGACCTTCCAACACGAAAGAACCTACTCCTCCAATTCCAAATATAGCAACTTTTGAATTATTTAATTTTTTTACATTTTCTTTTCCTATTACTAATTCTGTTCTTGAAAATTGATTAAGCATTTTTCTTGTTATGGTATATTTAATTTTTAAATAACCATAAACTCCTTTCTTCATTTATTTAACATCAATATTTTATAATAATTTTGTTAAAATATCAATTATTTTGTCAAATTTAATTGACAAAATCTCTTATTCAATGTAAAATTATTATGTTATCTAAATCTGTTAATTAAAAAGGAGGTTTAATTACTAGATAACTTTTTCGAAATAGAATATTTATGACATCATTGGAGGTATCTTTATGAACCAAAATTACTTGTTTGACCATACGCTTGCAAATGCATTAATTGATGCAAAAAAATACTCTGAAAACGCTGAGCTTCCTTGCATAAACACTGCTTGTTTATTGTTAGCACTTTATTCAGAGTCGGAATCTTCAGTATACAAGATGTTAAGCTCACAAGGACTTACTTATGACGATATTGTTACTATAATAGCAACATGTTTGGATTCACTTACTTATCTCTTTGATTTTAATCAGTGTTTTTATACAATTGATTTAAATCAAGAAAAATTTAACATTAGTGAAAATGTATTGACTTTAATAGATACAGCTTACTTTATTTTTCAGAAAGTAAACAAAACAGACTCTGATGAAGTGGTTACATTAACCGTTGACGACGCATTAGTTGCTTTCAGTTATACTAATCCTAAAGCTTATTCAATAATAATGACAGAACTAATATTTAGCAACAAATTAACTAAAAAAAGAAAATCTGTTGAACAACGAAATGAAACTAATGTTACAGAAAAGCAATCTTTTGTTATTCCTGAGGAACTTTCCAGTTTTTTAACAGTTATTAATGACATCTACTCTTCTAATCCAACATTCTGCCCAATTTGTGGGCGAGAAAAAGAGCTAACCAAAATTTGGATTACTCTAGCCAAAAAGACAAAACGTAATTGTGTTTTGACTGGTCCTGCAGGCGTTGGAAAAACTGCAATTGTTGAAAAGTTAACTTGGAATATTGCAACAGGTAATTGTCCTGAGATTTTTAAAGATTGTATTGTTTTATCACTTGATGTAAACTCTATAATCTCTGGTACAACTTACCGCGGAAGTGCAGAAAAACGTTTTCAATCATTAATAGCTTTCTTGGAGCAAAACACAAATTGCATTCTGTTTATTGATGAAATGCACTTGATTCTTGGTGCTGGTTCATGTAAAGATAACGATCTTGATCTTGCCAATGCATTAAAACCACTTTTAGCTAGAGGAGTAACTAAAGTTATTGGTGCAACAACAGACGAAGAATATCAAAAATACATTTGCAAAGATTCTGCTCTTAAAAGAAGATTTGAAGAAATCAAGGTTAAAGAACCCAAACATGACGAAGTTTATCCAATGATTAAAAATAAGATTAAACTTCTTGAAGAAATCCATGGTACTACGATTACACCAGAAGTTGTTGATAATGCTATACTTCTTTCAAGTTGTTTCAAAAACTCTGCTAAAAACCCAGATAAGGTTTTGGATGTAATTGATCAAGCAATGGCCAAAGTACAACTTTTTGGTAATAATCCAACTAAAAATATAACCAAAGCTGATATACTTGATGTTTTTGATGTTTATACAGAGAAATTTAAGAATATGACTGAAAAACAAAAAATGCAAATAGCTTATCATGAAGCGGGACACTATCTTGTTAGTAAATTTGCTAAAGAACTTACTGATATAAAAAGCTTAGCAATTTCAATAATGCCAGCTGAAGATTATCTCGGTATTCATGTATTTGACTTTGATTCAAATGTAATACCTAATGATAATTTGGATTATTTCATTGCTAATATTTCTTGGAGACTTGCAGGAAGAATTGCAGAAAAAATGTATTCCTCTGAGATTACATCAGGAGCATCAAAAGACCTAGAAAGTGCCACATCTTTAGCCAAAAATGTAGTAAGGAAATTCGGCCTTGTTCCAGACTTTAAACGAACAATTGAAAAGGATGATTTAACTCCTGAAATAGCTACTAAAGTTCAGCAAAATATTAATGATCTTTTGCATAAAGCTGAAATTCGAGCCCAAACAATTCTTAACGACAATCATATTTATCTTGATATTCTTGCCAATGAACTTTGTAAAAAAGGAATTTTGACAGAAAAGGAAATAAATAAGCTTTTTGAAAAAAAATCGAAAAAGTTAACTAAACCTTGCGAAGTATAAATTTATTTACTTTGCAAAATTAATTAACCGCTTCTACTATTTTGTAGAAGCGGTTTTTCTAGTTACATCAAAAAAATAGTTATTTGAAATTTCAGAAGTTATCCCTTCTCCCGTATGAGGATATATTTGTGAATAAATAGTATCTATGCCAATTAAAGTTACCAAAATTACACACAAGATAGCTTTTACTAAAAAATTAATTTTCTGTAATTTTTCTTCCAAAAATGGGGCAACAATATATACACATACGCAACCACCTAATCCAAAAAATACACTATTTTCAAAGCAAACTCTTCCTTTAATATTTAAAAATATACCTTCATATTCCCAGTATCGAACTCCTGTTTTCATTTCTATGTACCAAGAAGTAAAATATTCTATTATTGTACATAATATCATGACAATAAAAAAAAGTTAAAATAGGATTTTTTAATGCTTTCCTAAAACTTTTAAATTTTGTCAAAAGAACAATTAAAGTGCAACCTGTTCCATATATAGGTAACCATGGTCCATAAAGAGCTCCTCTATTTATTAAACTTCCTTTAGTAAATAAGAATAGTCCTACCTCCCAAATCCAACCTACAAATGAAAATATAAAGAAAAATAATATAATTGAAGTTACTTCATATTTTTTATCATAATCAATTTTAATTTTTTTCCTTTCTTTTTTTCGTATAAATCTGGATATGTATCTAATTTATTTTCTTCGAATAATTTTTCATCATTCAATAATTCAAATTTATATTTTTTATTTTCAATATATTCTTTTCTAAGCGAATTATATAATTCTGCATATGTTGCATAATAGTAAGGAGTAACATAAAGACCTGCTATTCCAAATGTTACATACTGTAAAATTATCCATCCTACATATGATAAATCTAATTTAAATGCTTGCCATTTATTTCCATCCATCATTTTTCTTGAAATATCTATTGCATCTTTAGAATTTATTTTTGGATTTTCTGCAACTATAAATTTTACCATTCTATATGAATAATTTTTTATAAAGCCACCAATTATTGTAAGATTCCACAAAAATTTGTATAATTCCATTAAAAAAATCGTCTTCGTACTTTTTAAAAATCTTCCATTTTTAAACGCATATATTATTCTTCTAAATTTAGTTTTAGGATAATTCAAACTTTCAAGATATATTCTAGCTTCTCCAACTTGTATCGGATATGATATAAATATTTCTATTAATAATCCACAAATCGCAGCAGCTATTAACATTATACTTGCAGATATTTCTCTATTACTATATGTTGCAATTGAATTAAATACATTTTGTATTTGTAGGTTTCCTTTTGTTAATGTATCAAATATAGTAAATATGACACCTTTTGTTACATTATGCTTTTCATTATATTCTTTAATTAAAACAGTTAAATAATTTTTGTTTCCTGTAAATACTTGAGATAGAATTTTTTCTAAATATTCATTTATTATTATATCTTTATTGGATTTCTCTATAAATTGATTCGAATTATCTTTTTCTGAATTTTTGTTAGAAACATAATCATAAATTATCTGCAAATTTGTAAATCCATCTATATTTATTATATTTTTTCCAAAAGCCGTTGTCATTAAAATTCCTATTGCAAGAAGTGTCCATATGTTTTTCTTTAAAGTCTTTCGTCCCTTATTTTTTAATTGATTTATTTTCCACATATATTTTTAGCAGATTTTAGTTTTATTACATCAATCTAAAATCTTCTCCTTTCCTGTATCTTTACGTTAATATCTTATATTTCTGTTATTAAAACTCTTTCATTTCCTAGTATTTCTTCAAATATTTTTAAAATTTCTTCTGTACAGTATATTCCTCCACATGGCTTAAAGTCACTCTCATTTTGAATTTGTACAGCTATATTGTTCATTTCACCCGAAAAATATTTAATTGCTCCTCTAAGTTTTACTTTTGATTCCTCCGAAATTCCTGTTATATTTAAGTTTAATACCTTTTCTTTTTTGTTCTCCAAAATTTTCTATTTTATTTGCTATAATCGTTGCGTTTTCCTCATCTCTAATACTTAACCTTCCTTTTATTAGAACAATATTTTCTTCTGTTAAAATATTTCCAGCTTGTATATATGAATTTTCAAAACATATAATTTCAGTTGTCCCATATAAGTCTTCTACAGTTATAAATGCCATTATTTTATTTGTTTTGGTGAATTTTTTCTTTATACTATTTATTATTCCTACATATATTACTTCTTGTCCATCTTTAAATTTTGAACTCTGTGTTTTGTTTCTTTCTACTTCACTTTCTAAACTTAAATTACTATTAAAATCTTCTATACTTTCTTCTTCGGAAACTGTATTTGAAAGAAGTCTCAAATCATTGCTTGTAATAGTTGTTTGATGAATGATTTGATTTTTTAAATTCTCCAATGGATGCCCTGATAAATAAATTCCTAACATTTCTTTTTCCATAGAAAGTATTTCTCTTTCTGAAAATTCATCTTTCTCATTAAAATTATATTTTATATCTTTTGCCTGTAATGAATCATTTTCATTTTGGTTTATTCCAAAATCGAACATTGACACTTGTCCATCTAATGCCTTCTTTTTATTTGATTGTATTACATCCAATATCATTTCAAAAGAAGCTAATAATGTTGCTCTTGTTTGATTAAACTCATCAAAAACACCTGCTTTTATTAAACTTTCTATGCATTTCTTATTTACTGCTCCATCTGCAATTCTTTCACAAAAAGATGTAAAACTTTCATATTTTCCATTTTCTTCTCTTTCTTTTATTATTTCTTCTACAGGAGCTATTCCTACATTCTTAATACTTCCTAGTCCAAATCTAATATTTCCTGTTTCATCTACTGCAAATTTAAGATTACTTTTATTTATATCTGGTTTTAATATTTCAATTTTTAATGCTTTACATTCATCTATATAAATTGGTACTCTATCTAAATTTCCTAAATAGCTATTTAGCATTGCTGCCATAAATTCTGCTGGATAATAACATTTTAACCATGCTGTTTGATATGAGACTACTGCGTAACAAGCTGCATGTGATTTATTAAATGCATATTTTGCAAATTCAGCCATTTCATCGAAGATTTTATTTGCTGATACTTCATCTATACCATTTCTTACACATCCAGGGACTATAACATTTCCTTTTTCATCTAATTGTCCATGTATAAATATCTCTCTTTCTTTTGCCATTACATCAAGTTTTTTCTTTCCCATTGCACGACGTACTAAATCAGCTCTACCTAAAGAATAACCTGCTAAATCTCTTACTATTTGCATTACTTGTTCTTGATATACCATGCAACCATATGTTACATTTAGGATTGGTTCTAGACTTGGATGTGTATATTCATAGTTTCCTGTCTGTTTTCCTCTAACATATCTTGGAATCTGATCCATTGGTCCTGGGCGATATAAAGAAACTCCTGCTATTAAATCCTCTAAGCTATCTGGTTTTAATTCTTGCATAAAATTTGTCATTCCTTGTGATTCAAATTGGAATATTCCACATGTTCTTCCATCTCGCCATAATTTGTATACATTCTTGTCAGTCATATCTTTATCAAATTCTATATCAATATTTTTAGATTTTTTCACCATTTCTTTTGTATCTTTTATGACAGTTAATGTTCTTAATCCTAGAAAATCCATTTTAAGTAATCCTAATTCTTCTAGTGTTGTCATTATATATTGAGTAGCGTTTTGTCCATCTCTTACATATAATGGTACATATGTATCAACAGGATCTTTTGTGATTACAACACCACACGCATGTGTTGACGTGTTTTTGGCATTCCTTCTAGCCACATTGATATATCTAATAATTTTTTTATTTTTTCGTCATTTTCATAAAGATTTCTTAATTCTACATTTTGTTCTAAAGCTTGTTTTATTGTAATATGAACTGCATTTGGAATCATTTTTGCTATTTTATCAGTTTCAGAAAGTGGTATGTCTAGTGCCCTTCCAACATTTCTAATTGCATTTTTAGCAGCGAGTGTTCCAAATGTTATAATTTGTGATACATGATCATGTCCATATTTTCTACATACATAATCTATTATTTCTTGTCTTTGTTCATCACTAAAATCAACGTCAAAATCTGGCATGCTTACTCTTTCAGGATTTAAAAATCTCTCAAACAGTAAATTATATTTCATTGGGTCAATATCAGTAATCTCTATAGCATAAGCTAAAATTGAACCAGCACCTGATCCTCTTCCTGGTCCTACTGGGATATTATGAGTTTTGGCATAGTGTATATAATCCCAAACAATTAGATAATAGTCTACATATCCCATTTTATTTATTATTTCAAGTTCATAGTCTGCTCTTTTTTGATATTCCTCTGGAATATTGTCACCATATCTCTTTTTTCATCCCATCATCACATAATTTTTTTAGAAAATCATAATGTGTTTTAAATTCTTTTGGAACATCATAGTTTGGTAATATTGTATGCCCAAACTCGAACTCTACATTACATTTCTCTGCAATTTTCACGGTGTTTTCTATTGCATCTGGAAAAGCTTTAAAATAATCTATCATCTCTTGAGGTGATTTTACATACAACTCATCAGTTTCAAATTTCATTCTATCTTCATCACTCATGCGTTTTCCTGTTTGTATGCATAACAGTATTTCGTGATTATAACTATCTTCTTTTTTTAAATAGTGAGCATCTGTTGTTGCAACTAATGGTATATCTAGTTTTCTGGCTAATTTAACTAATTTTTGGTTTGCAATTACTTGTTGAGGAAGTCCATTGCTCTGAATTTCTATATAATAGTCTTCTCCAAACAGTTCCTTATGCCATAAAGCTATTTTTTCTGCTTCTTCTTCTGTTTTATATAAAAGAGCCTGATTTACTGCTCCTGCTAGACAAGCACTTAAACAAATTAATCCTTCATGATATTCTTTTAATATATCTAAATCAATCCTTGGCTTATAATAATAACCATCGATAAAACCAAGTGAAACTAGTTTACTTAAATTTTTATATCCTTGCATATTTTTTGCAAGTAAAATTAAATGATAATATTTATTATCTATATTTGGTTCTTTATCAAACCTAGTTCTTGGAGCAACATATACTTCACATCCAATTATTGGTTTTACACCTTCTTTTTTACAAGCTTTATAAAAATCAATTACTCCATACATAACACCATGATCTGTTAAAGCAATTGCATCCATTCCCAATTCTTTTGCTCTTATTGGTAAATCTTTTATTCTATTTGCCCCATCTAGTAAACTAAACTCACTATGTATATGAAGATGTACAAAATCTCCCATTTTGTTACTCCTTTCTTTTTATTTTCTTACCCAAACTGATACACTTCTTCCTTTACATCTAAACACTCCGCATCCCTGTTCATCTATATGTACTACATCTGGGCAATTATCTAAACAATCTATAAATTCCTCACCTGTATAACCTGTTCCTACATACATTCTTTTTTCTGCATCAAAAGAATTTGATGCAACTACTGCTAAACCCGAATCTAGATGTTTTGTATCTCCTTCTCTTGTCCATCCGATTACATTTGGATGATCAAAATAATCGTGTTGTCTTCCGTATGCTTTTATTTTTCTAAGAGCTAATAAAGTTTTTATTCTTTCAACTGGTTTATTATTGGAGTGTTTTATACCATACAAATCACCATAAAATACACAAGGATATCCTTCTTTTCTTAACAAAATTATTGCATATGCTATTGCCTTAAACCATTCTTCAACATAACTTTGAAGTGCTTGTCCTGGTTGTGTATCATGATTATCCACAAAAGTAACTGCTGATGCTGGGTTTTCTTTTACAAGTGTTTTATTTAATATTGTTGACATATCGTATTCTGGATTTACACTTGCATTATAAAAATTATTGTGAAGTGGTACATCAAATAGTGACATAGCTCCTTCAGTTTCTTTTAAATAGTTATGTAAATTATCCACATTGTAACTCCAATATTCACCTACTGTAAATAATTCTTTTCCTGACTCTTCTCTTAAATACTTAAGCCACTCTTTATAAAACAATGCATCTATATGTTTAACTGCATCTAACCTAAAGCCATCAACTCTTGTTGTTTCTAGATACCATTTTCCCCATCTTTTGCATTCTTCAACTACTTCCGGATTTGAAAAATCAATATCCGCACCCATTAGATAATCAAAATTAGCAAATTCTTTGTCAACACACTCTGCCCAGGATTTATCTTTAAATTTAAATAAAGCTTTTTCTGAATTTTTGCTATTTATATCTATCCCCTTAAAATGGGTCCAATTCCATTCAAAGCTGGAATATTTATGTCCTCTTCCAGGGAAAGTGAATTTTGTTGCTGCTTTGATTTCTTCTAAATTACTTTCAACTTTTGTGTGATCTCCCCAATCACACCTATTTACTAAAATATCCTGAAGTTTATCTGCACCCATTTTATGATTCAAAACAATATCTGCATAAACATTTATAAAGTTTCTTTTTAAACTTTCAATTGCCCTTATATATTCGTCTTTTGTACCATATTTTGTAGGAACGCTTCCTTTTTGGTTAAATTCTCCAAGATCATATAAGTCATAAACACCATATCCTACTTCATTTTTTCCTGCCATTCCCTTATATGCAGGTGGTAACCATACAGATGTTATTCCTAAATTTGATAAGTTTTCTGCATCATCTGCTACCTTATTCCATAATCCTTCTTCTACATCTAAATACCATTCAAAATATTGCATCATTGTTCCATTTATTTGTTTTAACTGTTTCATTTGTTTACTTCATATCCTTTCGTTTAAAAAATCTTTATAACTTCAATTTTTCCATTTATTTTATACTACTTGCTCCTGTTGCATAATTTATTGTTACTTTTGGTTGATTATTATACACATATACATTAAACATTATACTAGACCCTTTATCTTCTACAGATTCTGCTTCCATTTCTACACCGCTTACAACTAAATTATCACCTTCAAATATAGGTGTCACTCTATATAATACATGTTTTTTATTTTTCTTTATATATTCTGCTACTTTATTTTCAAATGGTAACATTCCTTGTACATTCATAAATCTTGTTCCTGTTATTAAGTTTCTTTCATTTGCATTTTCTGCAGTTAATTGGAATCCTATTAAATGACACCTATTATATAAATATTTTCCATCTATAAAATCATATTTTGTATTTTGCCATCCTGTAGGTTTTATTTTTGATATTGCTCCTCTTTCTCCTGTTGGCATAGTATCTACAGAAACATTTGCAAAAGCTACTCCACATCTCCCTAGCGAATCTAATGGAGCATATTCTTCAAAAGATTTTGTAGTAAAATATTTTTCTTCAAAATTAGGAATATTATTGTTTATTGTAACATAAGGGGTGTTTCCATCAAATTTTGGTATTTCACTTATTTTAAACGTTTTATTCGAATCTGAAGTTAGTACATTTGCGATGTTATTTGAAACATTATTATTTTCCATTCCTGTAATTGCCGAAATGTCGTAACCATAGTAACCTAATATAGCAATAATTATAGAAAATATAATTGCGATTAATATTTTTCTCAATTGTTTTTTCTCTCTTTTCTTCATAACTTCTTCCTCCGCTTATTTTTTATTTTATCAAATGTACTTTATACCCTTATATAATATCAAAAAAAGAATTAAAAATCTACATTTTTAACTCTTTTTTTTATTTCTATTTTTCATATTATGTATAATTCTGATTTATTATAAATTATTTTTCACACTTTTCATAAACATAATATCTTCGATTATATCAATTACAGAAGATACAATCATCATAATACCAATTGTTATAATAATAGCTCCTGAATTTAAAGTAATATATAATCCACAAATTAACATTATACAAGCTAATACTAAACTTGATAACCAAATATTTAAATTTTGTGTCTTTAATTTCACAGATAAGCTTATTCTAATTAAAGCACTATAAATTATCCATATTCCTATTATAATTCTAAAAATTGTTCCTATTGTTGAACTATATATCATAGTAACAATTCCTATAATTAACGCAAGTACTCCAAAAACTAAATCATAATTATAAAATCATATTTCCCTTTTGTATAGAAATAATTTATTATTTTAAATACACCAAATAATATAAAAATTGTTCCTAATATACAAGCAATTATCTTTAAAGTACCTTCTGGTTTGTAAACAAGAATTAAACCAAGTATTGCAAAAACTATTGATTCGATTATAGATAATATTCCTTCTTTTTTTAAAATTAACTTTAAATATTCCATCCTAAATCTCATTCCTTTCCAAGGTACAAGTTATTTGATTACCTTTTTTATTTTTTCTTATATTATTTTATATTTTCTTTCAAATTTTGTCAATAAATTTAACATATTATTTTACAAAAATGATATATAATGTTATATAACTAAAAATATTAAATATTATCATTCCTTATAGTTTCAATAATATTTTGTTTGTTAATTTTACTCATAGAATATCTCATAATAATGCCAATAACAACAGCAACAAACACAATTGCAACTATAATAGCTTTATATGGTAAAACATACTCCATTTCCATACTATTTTTAAACATATTATACATACCATAAGATAATACTAATCCAATTGGTATTCCAATTATTAAAGATTTAACTCCATAGAATATACTTTCTAATCTAATCATTCTATTAAATTCCTTTTTGGTCATTCCTATTGATTTAAGCATTGCAAATTCTTTTTTTCTTAAATTCATATTTGTTGTTATAGTATTAAAGATGTTTGTTATTCCAATTAATGTAATTACTCCAATGAATCCATATAAGAATATTGATACCACTAATACAATTGCATTTTCAGCTCTTATTGACTCTTCCATATTAATTGTATTTAAATTAGAATCAGTAAGATTGTTGTCTTTTTTATATTGTTCTACTTCTTTATCTAATTTATCAGCATCATTTGACTGTGCATATAAAGTTTCAGATTTATAACCTACTTTATTCATAAATTCTTCACTTACAATAAAATATGCATTAATACTATATAGATTTTCTATTCCATTTGGTCTTTCTTCTGTTCTTGCTACTATTTTTATGTTATATTCTTTGTCATCTATTTTTCCTATGGCTGTGTCTCCCTTTTTCCAAGTATACATGCTTCCTTGAACTCTTTTTCCATCTTTATCTGAATTGATATTGTTGTCAATTAAAATTGCTCCATCTTTGTATGTCTGATACTCTCCACCTATTTTCTTCAAATACTTTTCATATGCATTTTTGCTTAATGATATAACATTTATTGTATCTATTTGCTCTTTTCCTGATTCTGAGTATCTTGTTTTTACGTCTTTTCCATATTCAGTTAATTCTGCTTTGTGTTTTTCATCCATATCCATTTCTAACACATTACTTTTATTAATTGAAAAATCCCCGGCATCTGGTAAATTTGTTATGTCTGTTAAAATTTTATAATTTTTTATTTGTTCTTTTTCAAATTCTTCTTTATCTTCAGGTGAAACAGTTGTAAATGCATATACTACATAATTATAATTCTTTTCTGTATAATACGCACTTGACATCTTAAATCCATATTGTATAAAACTTGATATTGCAATAAATATTACAACACTTACTATTATAGAAATTACTGTTGTTCTATATTTTTTCTTACTCCTTTTTAAATTTTTATATGCTATTTCTCCACCTGTTTTAAATATTTTTGTTATTATTTTTGGACATTTTATTTTTTTTTGCTTTTAATTTTACATCTTCTGAACTTCTTATTGCTTCAATTGGTGTTATTTTTGATGCTTTTTTAGCTGACCTTTTACAAGATAACCATATTGTTATAATTGATACAATTATACTTACAACTACTGCTGGCCAAGATATACCATATGTTAGAAAATTTCCTCTTGATACATAATCTTTTAATATATAATTTACTACATTTACTAATATATATATTGCAAATATTCCACTTAAGATTCCTAAAGGTATTCCTATAATTCCTAGTATAAATCCCTCAAAATAAACACTTTTTTTAATTTGTTTTTTTGTTGCCCCAATACTTGAAAGCATTCCATATTGTTTTAATCTCTCAGTTATTGATATAGCAAATCCATTTCTAATAACAAATACACTAGATACTAGAACAATTCCCATTATGAACGCTCCTAGTCCATAAATTGTTTTTAAAGTTTCATCATCTAAACTTGCTCCTTCGTATGATAATAACTCTTTATTTATTTTTAGTTTATATTTATAACTTTTATATGTTTTTTTTAATCCATTAACTACATTAACCTCATTTGTTTCCGTTCCAGGTTTTGCAATTACCATTTGATTTATGCTTTCAGTGTTTTTTACATAATCATATGGATTTGTATATAAAACAGCAATATTGGCCTTTTTATTTATTGTTTGCATTTTGGTAATAACTGTAAACCACTCAACTTCATAAGGTTCAATTGCAATTGTTGGTCTACTTATAATTCCAACAATTTTATATGTTTTTTTTGTTGTATTTACAATTTCTTTTTCAACTGTTTGTGGCATTTCATTTATTTTTTCTTCATCATAATAATTTGTTTTTTTACTATCTGTAGTTCCTTTTAATTCCCCAACATTTAATGTTATTGTATCCCCAACTTTGTAATTTGTTTTGAATTTTTCATTTATTCTAGCTGAGATTGCAAGTTCACCATCATTTTCAGGCAATCTACCATCTTGTACATTTATAGACATATTATTCAAAAATTTGTCATCCATTGAAATAATATTAACATATGGATTTTCTTCTGTACCTGATGATGTTGATACTTTAACATTTGGAAGATAACTATATCCTATTTCTTCTGATAAATAATACTTTTCAACATCTCTATTTTCTTCTATATACTTAAGTTCATCTTTTGGAACATTATAAAAAATAGCATGGTAATTTCCTTGACCATTTTTAGCAGTTTCTATAAATGTTTTTGAAAACTTGTTATAAGTCCAGCAACTCCGCAAATTAAAGCTGTTGATAAAATTATTCCTATTATAATTACTATTGACCTTTTTTTATTTAGCTTTAAATCTTTTAAACTTAATTCATTCAAAACCTTCATTATTTTCTTGTCCTTTCATCTTTAATTATTTTTCCGTCATCAATTGTTATAATTCTATCAGCTTCTAACGCAATTTTCTCATCATGTGTTATTATAATAACAGTCTGATTATATTTCTTATTTGAAAGTCTTAATAATGAAATAATCTCTTCACTTGCCCTCGAATCCAAGTTTCCAGTAGGCTCATCTGCAAGCATTAATGCTGGTTCATTCATCATTGCTCTTCCAATAGAAACTCTTTGTTGTTGACCACCTGATAATTGGTTTGGTAAATTATTCTTTCTTTTTTCGATTCCTAGTGTTTTTAATAAATCGTTTAATCTTTTTTCGTCAACTTCTCTGCCATCTAATTTTGTTGGTAAAGTAATATTTTCTGAAACATTTAAGACAGGTATTAAATTATAAAATTGATAAATTAAACCAACTTGTCTTCTTCTGAAAATAGCTAAATTATCGTCATTTAAAGTATAAATATCTTTTCCATCTATATATACCTTTCCAGATGTCGGTCTATCTACTCCTCCGATTACATGTAACAATGTAGATTTTCCACTTCCGCTTGCTCCTATTATTGCAACGAATTCTCCCTTTTCTATTGAAAAAGATATGTTGTCTACTGCTTTTACTTGATTTTCTCCTCTTCCATAAGTTTTATTTAAGTTTTCAACTCTTAATATTTCCATATTTTTTCCTCTTCTTTTTTCTTTTCAACCAATGGTGATATTCTTTAATTGGCTTAAAAGAACATTTTGTTTGTACCTAGTATAATTTTTGAAAGTGACTTTTAAGTGACTTTTTTACTATAAATTTTGTCACTTTTCTCTATATAAAAAAAAGATTAATACTTACAAACAAGTATTAATCTTTTCAGCTTTATTATAAACATAAATTTTCGTTACAAAAATGTAATTTATTAATAGTATCTAATCCAATATGTTCATTTACAACATTTATAGCTTTTTCATATAAATCAATTTGTTCACGAAAATGTGCGTCTATTCCATATAAAACTTTTAAGTCTTTATATTCAGAAGCAATCTTCCAAAACTCTTTATTTGGATATGTAATTTTTTCTTTTATTCCTCTTATATACATAACTGGTTCAGATAAGTTAATTTCTATTGGAACCCCATACTTTTCTGCAGTACTGCAAATTATGTGTGCAACTTTTTCTTCAATTTCCTCAAAAGTATTTCTACTTAACATATATAAATCCGGATGAGCTATTATATTTGGTATATTTTTTCTCAATTGCTGTCTTTATGTATTCAGCATATCTTAAAAAGTTCTGCATCAGTAAATTCATTTTTTCTAAAAATTTTTAATTCTTTTTTATCATCATATATGAAATGCTGTCCTAGAATTAATTTATCCGTTTGTTTTTTAATTCAAATAAATTATCTTCTTGTCCCGGTAAATATTCTACTTCGAATCCTGTTTCTATTTCTATTGTATTTTTGTATTTTTCTTTAAAGATTTTATATTATTTAGATATTCATCTTTCTCACTATATTTCATTCTCATATTTTTTCTATGGTCTATTTCCTCTTTTTCAGGACAATGCTCTGTAAAAGCTATCTTTGTAAATCCTTTTTTTTATAAATGCTCTTACATAATCTTCGTCTGACATATTTTTATCTGCATGTCCACATCTTTTTTGTATGTGTGTGATAATTAAATTTTTGCATTTTATCCTCCTCTTTCTCCGATTTTATTTCATATATTTAATTATAAATTCTGTCCCATTTTCTAATTCTGATTTGCAACTTATCATACCATTATTTTTTTCAATAATATTTTTTGCCAAAGCAAGTCCAATTCCCACACTATTTTCAGAAGAATTTTTTCCTTTATAAAATCTTTCAAAAATATGCTTTAAATCCTCTTTTGACATTCCTTCTCCTTGATCTCTTATTGTTGTATTTTTGTAAATAAGGTATTTTCTTCATACTTTATATAAATTTTTCCGTCTTCCTTATTGTGTTCGATACAATTTTTAATAATATTTGTAACTGCTTCTTGTTGCCACTTATAATCACCAACAAAAGAGCTTTTTTTTCATTACCTTGTATGATAACATGTTGATTTCTTATTTCAATTGGTATTTCTAATTTTTTAGTATTCCTTCAATAAATTTTTTTAGGTTAATTTTTTCATCTAAAAATTGTACTACATTTGCATCCAGTTTCGATAATTTTAACATTGATATAACAAGCCAATTTATCCAGTCAACTTGTTTACTAATCTCAAATATGAATTTTTGTTTTGTATTTTGGTCCATATTTGGATTATCCTTTAAATTATCTAGCATTATAGTTATAGATGTTAAAGGAGTTTTTAATTGATGTGATATATCTTCAACAGACATTTTTAAATTTTCCTTGTCTTGTTTTTTTGATATTTCACTTTCTTCTTTAAGCATAACCGTAATTTTATATAATTCGTTTTTTAAATTGCTTAGCTCGTCTTCACTGTTCTCATCAATACTTAATTCGTATTCTCTATTTTTGACTTTATTTATATATTTTGTGATTTGATTAATTTTTTTATCACGCTGTTTTAAATATACAAATACAATAATTGTCCATAAAGTACTAAATATTATAATCAAAATAATATTTAATTTCAAATTAAATCTCATTTGTCTTTCGACTGATACAATTGCATTCGTCTCATTTATGTCGATTCCATAGTTCAAAAGTTCATCTTTTCCACTTTCATATTCTTCACTATCAGAATTTAATATTTCTATTATAGCTTTACTATCAACTTCTGGATATTTTACAATTATTCTTCCTACTATATCTGTTTATTTTTTTGTTTGTTATACTAGTTACATCTTTATATTGTTTATAGGTTTGAATTGTTATTATAATTATTGTCATTATTGTCAAACTTATCATCGCTAATATTAAAGATTTTATATTCTTATTTTTTAACCATTTCATATCTCACTTATTTCCTTTTATATTATATACTATTGACAATAGATTTTATTCCCCTACTCTATATCCCAATCCTCTAACAGTTTTTATTATTGTTTCATCTCCCAATTTTTCTCTTATTCTTTTTATATATACAGTTAAAGTATTATCATTAACAAAGTTTCCTGCAATATCCCATATTTTTTCCAATAATTGTTCTCTTGTAATTAATTTATTTTGATTTTTAAATAGCATAAGTAAAATTCTATACTCCAAACTAGTAAATATAATTTCTTGATTATCTTTATATACTTTAGCAGATGTCATATCTACTTTTATATTTCCGTATTTTATTATATCTGTTTTTTCTTCTTTTTGTCCATATCTTCTTAAAACAGAATTTATTCTTGATATTAACTCTCTAGTTCTAAAAGGTTTTACGATATAATCATCTGCTCCTAAATCTAATCCTAATACTACACTTGTCTCTTCATCCTGTGCTGTCAAAAATATAATTGGTATATTATAATTCTGTTTTATTTTTTTACATATGTCAAATCCGTTTCCATCTGGTAATGAAACATCTAACAATATTAAATCTATTTCTTCAAGTTTTATTATATCCTCACATTTCTTTACATTTTGAGCTGAAATCACTTTAAAATTTTCTTGTTCTAGAGAATATTTAAGTCCCATTACTATTGTTTCATTATCTTCTACTAATAAAATCTTTCTCATAGTTAAAATTCATTCCTTTCACAATATTCAAAACTTTTATATTTTAACTGAACATTTTTTGAATAGCAATTTCATATATACTTTTTGCAATCTTTTCTCCATCTTCCTTTAAATTTATTAGATTTTCCATCATAACACCGCTATTGATTTCCATAATCTTAAATTCATTATTTTCGAGCTTAACAATGTCAATACTTACAAAATCCAAATCAATTACATCAATAACTTTATTTACCAATTTTATTAACTCTTTTTTCTCTTCATCATTAACGTCTTCAATTATAGCTCCCTTTGAAAGGTTAAATCTCCATTCATATTCTATCTTTTCATTCTTTTTTGGAATATAATTTATATCTATATTTTCATTTTTTAGATTTTCTTCTTTACTAAAATATGAATTATTAAAGTCTTTTAAAAGTTCTTTTATAGTTTTTTCTCCGTCCCCAATTATAATTGGTTTTACTTTTTTGTAAATATATTGTTTTTCTTTTAAATAAATCACTCTATATTCATTCTTTATATCATAAAATGGACAAATACAAATACTATGATTTTTTTCTATTATTTTTTTATATTCTTTATTCAATTCTTCAATATTGTTTGTATGAATTACATTGTTTCCACAAGTTCCATTATTCGGTTTTATAACAACATTTTTTTCAAACATATTGAAGTATTTTTCCAACTTTTCTTCCTCATATTTATATAAAATGTTATATCGAATAATGGGTATATTTTCTGCATGTAAAACCGAATACAATGCACATTTATCATTACATATATCTGCTGTTGATTGTGAATTAAGTTCAAATTTATAACCTATTATATATTTTATTTTACTTTTCTTTTTTAATTTTATTATCCAATCATCTGATAATTCAGAATATTTAATTCCTTTTTCTTTACAAATTTGTTTTATTATACTATTAAATTTTTTTTCTTTATACATTTTTTCCCCTTTTATAAAATTTAAAGGAGATTGAACAAACAATCTCCTTCGACATTAATTAAACCAACTTATCCAAGTGAATTATCCCATTCAAATTCTTCATTTAAATACTCAATTATAGCATCTTCAATAAAAAACTTCTTTGCCTTAATTTCCTGATCAGCAAGGATGTTGTTTACTTGATTTTTCAAGACTTCCAAAGGAACAGAACATTTACCATATTCAGAATCAATCAAAATTTCTTCTAAGTCGATTTCTCCAATTTTCTCAAATTTTATTTCTTCTGCAAATTCACCTTCTACTTCCTTTTTTGAACATGTAGCTAAAGTTATTTCTACTACATCTTCATCTTGGTCATTTCTTTCAATCAGAATTTTATTTGATGTAAACTCTGAATCAGAAAATTCATTAAACGAATGGATAGATATTTGGTCTTTACGCATTTAAAATGCCTCCTTAAAAGTTAATATATTTATTATATTACATTTTACATAAATTGTCAAATTTAATATCTTTAAGGCTATTTTTTTATTTAATAGCTTAGTTATGAAGTGATTAAAATTGAAAAAAGTGTATCTTTATTAAATTAATTTCATTTCTAAACTGCCTTCTCCATTTTTATATTCTAAATTAGCAATTGCCCCATTAATTATTGTAAAACATGGACCTTTATGAGAAAAATCAGCATCAAAAATTATTGGAATATTATATTCATTAATAACACTATCTTTTAAAGCTTCTCTCATTGTATAATTTAAAAACGATACTTCATTTCCGTTTCTTCCAAATATTATTGCTTTTACATATTTAAAATAATCTAGTTCATTTAATTTCCATAAAGTTCTAATTAACTCTTCTTTTGAAAGTTCACAATTATCAAAGTACCATATTATACCATCATTTTTATATTTTTCATTAAATTCTTTTGTTCCATCATACCTTGTACCTGCAATTTCCGAAATTATATCTATACAACCACCTATAATTCTTCCAGTACAATTTATATTTTCATTATTTAAAGATTTCCATTCAACCTTGTTTGTAAAATTATATCCTTCAAGTCCAGTTTTCATTTCTCTACTCTCATTTTCATATTCCGAATAGTTTTCTTGTTTTATTAAATTTCCTTTTAATATCTCCAAATTTTCAGTCACATTTCTATAATAATTTTCCACACCATATTCCCCGAAATTATTTCCATATATAGTTGCTATATCACATTTTGTTGTTATAGGAAATAAAAGTCCTGTAGGATCTGAAAAACCTTGTATATATTTTGGATTTTTCAAAATACAATCAAAATCTATATATGGCAAAATCTCTATTAAAAATTCTCCTCCAGCTGCACACATTATAAAATCAATATTGTTATTTTCAAACATTGAATTTATTTCTTTTGCCCCTCTCCTCTTTTGATGCACTTCTTGCTCTATTGTTTTTTAAAAATATTTTTTGATAATTCACATTTATAACCTATTTTTTCCAATTTAGTTTTTGAATTTTTATATCTTTCTATATAAAATTCATTATATGCTCCTGAAGATGGTGCCGGAACACCTATTGTATTTCCTTTTTGTAAAAATTTTGGATAAATCATAAACCTATCTCCTTTATCTTTTCTATATAAGCATTTTATCATTTATTTTTATCATAATCAATACAAATTTAAATATTCTAATTGGTAACAAATTGTCGATAAAAGTCATATCTTATAATATAAATCCAAAGGAGGAAAAAAATGATTAATAGAAGATTTAGAAAATGTTATTGTATGAATAACAACTATTTTAATAGTCAAAACAGTTGTCCTACAAAAGTTGGAATAGAAACAGCTTGCAACAACACTAACTGCTGTTGCCCTCAAAATAATCTATCTGATTCTTGTGACTGTGGATTTGACGATGAAGAAGAAAATGTATTTCCTGAAAATCCAATGCTTGGGCAAAGTTATGTACCACTTCAACAAATGAATGATACATTTAAACCTTGTGTCGGATTAAAGCATGGAACCATATTTCCTGAGCTTGTAAGCCCATACAGTCCATGTGATTCAATGAGACAAAATGCCTTTATTGAATCACTAAATACTCCAAAGGAGGGATGTAACTCATGAATGAAGATTTTCAAGAAAAGTTAGAAAATATTGAAAACTCTAATATATCAAATATAAATAATAGAAATTGTCCTTGTCATAAAAATATGCAAACTGTATCTCCTGTAAGTAGCAATAATATGTGCAATCAAGATACTAGAAGAGAAATGATACACCAAATAAAATGTTTGGCTTTTGCAATAAATGATCTTGCATTATATTTAGATGTTCACCCTGATGATGAAAAAGCATTATGTTTGCACAAAAAATATTGTAAGGAATTAAAAGATTTACAAGATAAATATCAAAAAGTTTATGGCCCTTTAACAATAAACTTTCCATGTAATAAATGGAGATGGATTGAAGAACCATGGCCTTGGGAAAGGGGGAATTTTTAGATGTGGACATATAATAAATTTTTACAATATCCAATAAATATAAAATCACCTGATCCACGTTTAGCTAAAGTTATTGTTAGCCAATATGGTGGACCTGATGGTGAACTTGGTGCATCTCTTCGATATCTATCTCAAAGATTTGGTATGCCTGATCAAAATTCTAAAGCTATATTAAATGATGTTGGTACAGAAGAATTAGCTCATTTGGAAATGGTTGGAACAATCGTTCATCAATTAATGCAAGGTTCTTCAATTGAAGAAATTGAAAATTCTGGAATGAGTGCATATTATACGGACCATGGATTAGGTGTATATCCACAATCAGCTGCTGGTTATCCATTTACAGCATCAGTTGTTGCTGTTATTTTAAGGATATATATTTTACTCGCTATTTATATTTGAAAATATAAGCTTTAATTTTATATTACGATTACTATCAAATTCAATTTTATCTATCAATTTATACAATAGCTGTTTATTTATATTAGTTGAATTTAAAAATTCATCAGATAGCTTCTTTATTTGATTATAACTTATTGTATATTTTGATTTTTCTATCTTGATTTTATTATCTAAGTCAACAATTTGCTTTTTACAATTTTCAATCTCATTTTCCTTTTGTTCTTTTATTGATAAAAATGTTTCATTATTAATTATGTTTTCAAGTTTATCATTATATGTAATTTTAATTTGTTCATTTAGTTTGTCTATTTTTATACTTAATCTCTGCTTTTCATCTTGAAATCTATGACATTCATAATTAATACTATTTTCTAAATTATTCATAACAGTTTTTATATCGTTATCATTAAAAGAAACTTTTTTACATTCTTTTTCTATTATTGGAATTATCATTTTATATAATTTTTTACTGCTTATAGATTTTGTGTTGTTACATTTTTTATTTACTCCTTTATTCGCTTCAGAACATATGTAAGAGTTAATTTCACACTTTTTACCACTTTTAGTAAGTTTTTCCTTATGTTTCAATGTTGAAACACTTCCACAATCTTTACAATAAATTAAACCTTTAAAAATATCATTATATTTTCTATTTCTATTGTTCTTAAATCTTTCTTTTAGAATTTTGCATTTATTAAAAGTTTCTATATCTACTATTGGTTCATGTGTATTTTCAACAATTATCTGATTTTCTTTAGTATTTCTAATTCTTTCTTTTCTTCTAAAACTTGGCTTTACTGTTTTTGCTCCTACCATTGTTCCAATATATACAGGATTACTTACAATTCTTGTTATTGTAATTTCTTTCCAACCTTCTGAGTTTGATGAAACTCCTTTTATTTTCAAATATTCTCTTGGTGGTATAATTTTTCTCTCATTTAAACTTTTTACAATTTCTGTGCGTGTATATCCTTTTGAATACTTTTCAAATATTTCTTTTATAATACTTGATACCTCTTTATCAATTATTAACTTATTCTTATTACTTGGACTTTTTTTATATCCATAAGGAGCTGTATTACCTTGAAATAAACCTTGTTTTGCTTTTGCAATTTTTACTGCTTTAATTTTTCTTGATGTTTCTTTTGGATACTGTTCACTCATTACAGCTTTAAAAGGAATAAAATCATCATCTTCTTTGTAATATGTATCAATTGTATCTTCTGTTGCAGTAATAAATCTAACTTTTTTTGATGGAAAATATTCTTGATAATATCTAAGTACTTCATTTGTTTTACGACCTAGTCTTGTTAAATCTTTTACAATTACCATATTAATCATTTTGTTTTCAATATCATTGATCATTTCTATAAAACCTGGTCTATTAAAGTTTGTCCCTGTATATCCATCATCTGTATAATCTTTAACAATTATAAACCTGTTTTGTGGCTCTTTTTTAGAAAGATCAGCTACGTACTGTCTTAAAATCTTATCTTGGTTAGATATACTTTCACTTTCCTTTTTCCCATCATTGTCATCTCTTGATAATCTTTTATATAATCCAACATAGAACTGTTTTTCATATATGTTGTCTAACTCCTGCAATTTAACCTCCTTCTCTTAAAGTTAAGACAACCATTCATACTTTACATTATAACTATAGAATGTACTGTTGTAAATGGCGACCTAATTTTTTTCAAGAATTCTTTTTTGCACAATATCCTTCAAATATTTCAATCATAATATTTTTTAAATCTTTATCATTATATTCAATGTTTATATTGTAATTTTCGCTTTTCAAATATATACACCTCTTTAAATAAATATTGTTAAAATTTTGGTTTATTCATAAAACCTAAATTACAAATATTATTTTTACGTGCGTCAAAAAGCAGAAGCCATTTTTTTGACTTCTGCTTAAATATATAATATTTGATAGTAATAATATATCATATAAAAACTGCTATTTAAACTGCAGGATTTTGCAATGTTTTTGCAAAATATTATGTATATTAGCAATTCATTATTAATAAAGCTATGTGAAATATAAATGTAATTTTATAGTTAGATATTATATATAAATCCAACTTCATAATAGTTTATTCCTTCAATTTCAAATATTCTTTCTCCAATACTTTCTCCGCCCATTTTTGTATAAAACTTTTTTGATGGCTCGTTGTCTTTCAAACACCATAATATCATTTTAGTTTTGTTTTTGCTTTTAAATTCTTCTGTAACATATTGGAATAACTTTGTTCCTATTCCTTTATACTTTAAACTTGGCTTAACATATAATGCTAATAACTCACAATCTATATTAGATATGTCTTGTGTAAATTCATTACTATCAATATATCTGCAAAAGCCAACAATTTCATTATTTAATTCTGCAACTATAAATCCATTTTCTTTGTAATCTTTTTTTCTTTTTTCTATTCTCTCAGCTCTATTCATTGAATTTAAAATACTATCATCAATAATTCCTTTATATGCTATTTGCCAACCACTTATTTGAATGTCAACAACACTAGGTATATCTTTTTCTTCAATATTTCTAATTATAACATTTTCCATAATCTCACCTACACACTTACTATTTCTTTTTTTATTTTCATTTTTACTTTTTTATACTATCTTAATTTTTTATAATATAGTAATTAATTACAATTTTTCATTATTCTACTTATACTAAAAATCAAATTTTTGTGCATATTGTTCAATCAAATAATCTTCTGAGCCAAAACCAATGTCTAAATCTACAATCAAATCATTTTTTAAAGGTACTTTATATAATTTTAACTGTTTGGCTTTTTTTCTATGCTATCCACAAAAAAAGGTGAATCAACCTCTCCAAATAAGAAAAAATCTCCTTGAATCACTTTACAATTTGAACAATGATTTGCTAAATATGAACCATTTACAGTTTTTGAATAGCTTTCATAATAATTGTATTTTTCTTTCAATTTAGCAAGTAAATCTTTTGATAATGGTTCAATATGAGAAGCAATATGTATGTCATCATCATAAAAGATAAAATTATCTTCGTTACCATATTCATTTGAATCGTATATTTCAAAGAAATTTTTAACTCCAAATCCAATAACTTTTGTTGGTTTGTTGCATTTAAAGCATATATGAGTTCCTTCTACAATATAAAAATAATCACATAATATAGAAACATTTTCTTTGTTTCCTAATATCCATTTTTCAAATTTATAATAATTTTTTCTATCATCTACATACCATTTCTTTAAATTTGGATTCCATTTTGCTCCTAATGATTTTGCTTTATCTTTTTCAGCATATGGTACATCTATTATTAAACTCATATTTTTGCTCCTTTTATTAAATTTATACCATTGTATCATAAACATTAAGAAAATACAAACCCACTAAATGCACATCTTTTGTTACCTTTTATCTTCAAATTCATTTTGTTTATTCTTAAAAAAAATTATAAAAGTATTTTACATTTTCAAGTTCACTCCATTTTTGAATTTTAAAATCATTTGTATCTAAATTATATATTTTAGCATTTAAAATTCCTAACATAAATGGTGAATGTGTTGCTATTATAAATATCAAAATTCATAGGGCAGGATAAGGAAAGCAGAGCATTTCCTATAAACAGTTAGAAAGACAAGCTTTCTACTCCTCTTATTAGTCGTTTAATATGCAGATATTTTACAGATTACATACACTGCGGTGTATTTTATTTTTGAAAACGCCGTTATTATAAGGATTACAGTTATTCTTGTGCTTTATTTTTGTTAATATTTTCTGTTCCTAAAAGCAATCTATCAAAATCAGAAACAAACTTTTTGTCTTGAATTATTTTGTATTTTTCGTATTCATTTTCTGCTTTTTCAATAGCTTGTTTACGAGAAATCTTTCCAGAATTTTGCAATATTTTTTTTTTCTAAATTTTAATAAATTATCTGTTTCATTTATCCAATCTTTCATTGTCATTACTTGATTATCTTCAGCCATTGATTCTGCATAATCTAAAAATAGGGTTGTTAAATTATTTAATTTTCTTAGTTCTGTTTCTGTTAAATAATTTTTGGCAATTGCTACGTCATATTTATATATCATTCCTTCTGGTGCCTCTTTCCAAGTAGTTAATCCCATATTTTCTTTTTCTGAGTTTGCTCGTTCATAAATTAATTCAGCTGCAGTATGACTCGTTATAGCGTAATGCAATTTATTTTGAATAATTTTAAAAAATGTATTTGCTTCCTCAGATTTTTTATCATAGTCAATAGAAGTTGCAATAAATAAATCAGTTATTTTTTGATAAGACATTCTTTCACTTGTACGAATTACTTTAATTCTTTCTAATAATTCATCAAAATATTGTTGATTTACTTTTCCACCTTTTAAAAATCTATCATCGTCTAGCACAAAACCTTTTATAATATATTCTTTAATTACTTTACTAGCCCATTGTCTAAATTTTACTGCTTTTTTTGAATTTACTCTATATCCAATAGAAATAATCATATCTAAATTATAATATTTTGTTTCATATTTTTGATTTCCCATATTACCCATATGTGCAATTTTTGCACATGTGCTTTCTTCTTCAATTCTCCTTGTTTATATATATTATTAATATGTCTTGTGATGCCAGTTCTATCTATTTCAAATAATTTAGTTAATGAAGCTATATTTAACCAAACATCTTCATTTTGTAATATTACTTGTATTTTTGTATTACCATCTTCATCAGTATAAAATATAATATCATTTTCATTTCCGATTAATTTGTTCTCCATATTATATCAACCTCATTTCTTGTTTTATATATATTATCAAACATTTGTTTATTTGTCAATAACCTTTGTAAATATTTTGAAATTAACAAAAAAATAAACAGAAATAATTTTAGACTTCTGCTTATTTTCTTATTAAATTTCGAGTTTTTCTAAGTTCTGTTTTCTTTCTTCCCATAAAATATGAACATTTTAAATCACATTTGCTTATAGTCTATCAACCGTTCTGTTTCATAATACCAAATGACATTATTATCTATATCAATTACTCCAATAATATAATACTGTGTGATTGTTCCACCCAATTTTAAATTATTATAATAATCGTGTTCATCATAAACTTTATGATGATAATCATAATTTTCAAAATATATATACCCTGTGGATACAGGTTCTATGCCACTACTAAAATAAAAGTCGGTATTATCCATATCTTCAATTTTTTTCCAGTGTCCATATTTATTTATTTCTCCAATCAGTAAATCTTCTTTTTCTTCAGAATAATAATATTTATATAATATTTTTTCTTTGCCTGTAAATGCATATATGTCCTTAATTATTTCTTTTGAATCATATTTAAAGGAACTACCTACTCCAATTTGTTTTAACTCTGATTCTTTATCACTTTGCATCCACCATAATAGAAACATACCTAGCGATATAATGCAAAAAATAATACATATAAATACCATTAATAAAAAAGTCTTTTTTGAGGTCATTACTATTCACCTCGTTTCAAAATCATTGTATTCAAATTCAATATATACATTGTATGGTCTTATTACACCATATTGCTGTGATACTACACCGCAATTATTTAAAACACTTCCCAAAAAAGATTTTTTGTATTCTTTATCTTTTAATCTAGGATCCGTAAAGTCATATTTGTCTTTTAAAATAATATTTAAATGCCATTTATCTCCTTGCTTTTCACCACAAATATTTAATGTTGCATTATGTAGGGAATAGAATAAGTCTCCACTCTCAAATTCCACTAATAATTCATTAGCCTCAATCGTAGTTTCATTTAGTTCTATTTTTAATTCATTATTTGAATATTTATTTAATAATTCTTTTATTTTGTTTTGTACTAAAACATCTTCTTTAATTTCCTTTATTCTATCTGTATTTAGTACATAATAATCTTCTTCATTTTTATTATCAACAGTTAATGATTTTTTTGTAACAATTCTGATGAAAGATAATATTTCTTTATTAGTCCACCAGAAATTATTATCTCCCAAACAACAACTTGCATAGCATAATAAACCTGATAGTAAACTAGAACTCCAATTTTAGAACTATCAAAAATAAATTTTAGTTCCTCAAGCATATACTTTTCTATTATTGCTTCTATCTTTTTATCATTATCAGCTTTTTTCAATTCTTTCTTAAATAAATTTATTTTTTGGTTAAATTTTAATGTTGTCTTATAAAGTCTGTAAGCTTTGTTTAACGTTATAAATGGAGTAACTATATCTAAACTATTTATTATATCATTGTCTAACAGTTTATCCACTGATTCCTTTATAGATTTAGAAAATGAAATATTATCAATTTCTTTTTTTATTTGTTTCTTTTCTTTTGATAAATCTCCATATTTAATCCTATTTAAATATTCCAACGTTAAATATTTTTCAGCCAAATTATATTTTTTATTTACTTAATCCATGTTTATTAAATTTTTTCGCAATTTCATTACAAAAAATACTTTTCTTTATCTTTTTTTCATTTTTAGGAATTTTTATATTTAATAATTTACATTCTGTATTAAAACATCCTCTTCCAAATAGTTGATATGAATATGAATATGTTCTATTACAGAGTTTACATCTTTTCTTTGACATATATTTATCACTTCCTTTACTGCAACCAGTATAACATATTTTAAATAAAAATTAAACAACTTTGTATATTGTTTATATTTAAAATTTAATAAAAGGAATATTTATTATTTAAATAGCTAATATTCCTTTAAAATTATAAATTTGCATACAAACCATCAAAAAACTCTTTAGGGTATTTTCTTCCCTCATAATTATGAAATCCATTATATTTTTTATAATTTTTATTTTTACTTTTTAATACATTAACATTTTCTACCATATCTTGTTGAACCTTTTGTCTATACCTATATAGAGCTTTTTTACAAAAGGTATCATCATTTTTTGCGTATAGGTTTAATTTTTTCTATAAAGAATTTCTTTATGGTTATTTATATATATATATTCATTTATTGTATAACCTTTTCTTCTTAAATTGTTCACTATTCGTGATATTTGATTTTTAGTTACACCCAATATTTCTTTAAGATTTTCATTATTTAAAGTACAGTTTTTGCACACATTACTATAATATAATGCAATAGAAAATATAAATTTTTCTTTGTCATTTAAATTATTATCTGATAATACATTTATAGGTATAAATACCCCTTTAAATACTCCATCACATTTTTGTATAGTAATTAATGGAAATAATCTTCTTTCATCTTTATTATTTCTTGGCTTAATATGTATATATCTTTTATCTTGTAAAGTATTAACTATACTAGAAATTCTTTTAGTTGATCTATTTAGTAAATTTTCCAAATACTTATTTCTTATACTACAATAACCGTTTATTATTACTAAAAAATATAATTAACGAATATACTATTTTTTCTTTATCTCTTAATTTTTTATCTGTTAAAATTTGATATGGTATCCATAATCCATCTATTTTAAATTTGTTTCTCATAGTGTTTCTCCTTAGTTTTAAATTTAAAATAGGTTTTATGAATAAAATTTATGGTTATTTAATTTGGTGAATGGCTGTCTGCTTTAGGCTTTTATTGTTCGCCTTAACATTACAGCATCATATGCTGCTGTAGCATTAAGGGTACTTTTTTAGATATCCTTATTATTACAACATCAGTCTTAGCCGTTAAAGGCGATCCTATAGCTGATTTGCAAGAAGACTTAGCAGCAGAGCAAAAAGCAAGAGCTACTTATGAAAAACTAATTGATTTATGTAGAGATAATCCAGATGTTGTTGATCCTTTAAAATATTTAAGGGAAAGAGAAATAGTTCATTTTCAAAGATTCGGTGAAGCACTTCGTGGAGTTCAAGACAAATTAGCTCAAAAAAAATTTTATATGAACGAATGTAATAAATAATTAATTTCAGATTAAAATGCTTGTAAAATTATGTAAAATATGCTATACTTGTATAAGTATTATGCTTTCTGTACAATAATTTTCTTAATAAGTCAAACTTATAAAACTTTAGACAACAAGGAGGAATTATAATTATGTTTAAGAAAATTAATAGTATACGGCAAAAATTAGTTGAAAAGTTTCATCTTATAGTTATTATTTTATTGTATTTGTTGCTCTTCCTAATTGCTTTATTAATTGCTTCTGTATTACAGGGATTAATTATTAGCATATTTTGGAGAATATTTTTGGTTTTTAATAAAACATTAAGTATACTTTGGCACTTAAAAAGTCTAACCATATATCAAGCCTTTAAATTAGGTCTTTTGGTTGAGTTAACTTATTTAATAAATTTTCTTATTTGTTTTATTAAAGAAAGCAAGCTTTAAATAATAAAAGAAAAAGAATGAACTTTCAAATGTCATCAAAAAAAATAGTGTGAGGTTTTTATAATCTCACACCACTTTTTTATTTTTCAATTAATTTTTATAATATCAAAAACTACTAGATTTATTTTTTCATTATTAACTATAATTTTATTCTAGACGTCTCTCTATTCCCACTCTATAGTAGCCGGAGGTTTTCCTGTAATATCATAAACAACTCGATTTACGTTTTTAACTTCATTAACAATTCTACTAGATACTTTTTCTAATACGACATATGGAATTTTTGTCCATTCTGCTGTCATAAAATCTGAAGTATTTACTGCTCTTAGCGCAATAGTATAGTCATAAGTTCTTCCATCTCCCATAACACCTACACTTTTTATATTTGTAAGCACTGCAAAATATTGATTTATACTCCTATCTAACCCTGCATTTGCAATTTCCCCTCTAAATATATAATCAGCTTCTTTTAAAATCTCTAACTTATTTTCTGTAATATCTCCTATAACTCTAATTGCAAGTCCTGGTCCTGGAAAAGGTTGACGATATACTAAAAATTCAGGAAGTCCCAGCTCTAATCCAACTTTTCTTACTTCGTCTTTAAATAAATCTCTTAAAGGTTCAACTATTTCCTTAAAATCTACATAATCGGGTAATCCCCCAACATTATGATGACTTTTTATTTTAGCACCTACTCCAACACCACTTTCTATTACATCCGGATAAATTGTTCCTTGCACTAAATAATCCACTGTTCCTATTTTTTTTGCTTCTTCTTCAAACACACGAATAAATTCTTCTCCAATTATTTTTCTCTTTTTTTCCGGATCAGAAACGTCTTTTAGTTTTGTTAAAAATCTTTCTTTGGCATCTACTTTAACAAAATTTACATCAAAATTTTTAGTAAATACTTCTTCAACTTCCTCTGCCTCATTTTTTCTAAGTAATCCATGGTCAACAAAAATGCATGTTAAATTTTTACCAATAGCTTTATTAATTAAAGCTGCAGCAACTGATGAATCAACTCCTCCAGACAAAGCACATAAAGCCTTTTTGTCTCCTATTTTTTCTTTTATTGCTTTTACAGTTTCTTCAGCAAATGAATTCATCTTCCATAAACCACTACATTCGCAAATATTATATACGAAGTTTTTTAATAATTTAATTCCATTATTTGTCAAATTAACTTCTGGATGAAATTGTATTCCATAAAATTTTTTTGAAACATTTTGCATAGCAGCATTTGGACAATTTTCTGTAAATCCAATATTTTCAAATCCTTGAGGTAATACTTCAACATAATCAGTATGACTCATTAAACAATCATTTTCATTTGTGAATTCTGAAAATAACTTTGAATTATTATTTATTTTAACTTTTGTAACTCCATATTCTCTTTTATTTGCTTGTTTTACCTTTCCCCCAAGCATATCTGTCATTAATTGCATTCCATAACATATTCCCAAAACTGGTATTCCTAAATTAAATATTTCTTTATCACATTTAGGTGCATTTTCTCCATATACACTTGCAGGCCCACCTGTAAAAATAATCCCTTTAGGATTTTTCTCTTTTATTTTTTCTATACTTGTATTAAATGGTACAATTTCAGAATATACATTACATTCACGAATTCTTCTTGCGATCAATTGATTATATTGCCCATAAAAATCTAGAATTAAAATCAACTCTTTTTCATTATTCATAATTTATAAAACTCCTTTATTTTTAAAACAAGAATTAAGCATTCTTATAAGCAGTTCAGACTGCTTATAAGCCTAACATTCATATTATTCTACATTGCATTAAAATTCAGACTATTCATTATCTTCACTTTGTACTTCTTTAAGCATAACATCATGTGCACTTCCTTCTTTAATACTTATATTTGAAACCATTGTCATTCTTGCTTTTTGATGGAATTCCGGAATCGAAATTGAACCACAATTGCACATTGTTGATTTTATTTTACTTATTGTAACTGATAAATTATCTTTTTAAAGATCCCGCATAAGGAATATATGAATCTACTCCTTCTTCAAAACTTAATTTGTTCTTTCCTGCTTCTCCTAAATCATATCTCTGCCAATTTCTTGCTCTATTTGAACCTTCTCCCCAATATTCTTTATAAAAATTTCCGCCTCTTTTTACAATTCTTGTAGGACTTTCATCAAAACGTGCAAAATATCTTCCCATCATTACAAAGTCTGCACCCATTGCCAAAGATAAAGTAATATGATAATCATGTACAATTCCGCCATCTGAACAAACAGGTATATAAACTCCTGTTCTTTCATAATATTCATCTCTTGCTGCAACTACATCAATTAAAGCACTTGCTTGTCCACGACCAATTCCCTTTTGTTCACGAGTAATACAAATTGATCCTCCTCCAACACCTACTTTAATAAAATCTGCACCGGCATCTGCTAAATAATAAAATCCTTCCTTATCTACTACATTTCCAGCACCTATTTTAACAGATTCTCCATAATTTTTTCTAACCCATTCAATAGTATTTTTTTGCCATACAGAATATCCATCAGATGAGTCCATACATAACATATCAACTCCAGCTTCTACTAATGCAGGGATTCTTTGTTCATAATCTCTTGTATTTATTCCAGCTCCTACAATATATCTTTTATTCTCATCTAACAAAGAATATGGATTATTCTTTCTATCTTCATAGTCTTTTCTGAATACTAAATATTCTAAATTATTTTCATCATCCAATATTGGAAGACAACTTATCTTATTTTCCCAAATAATATCGTTTGCTTCTTTTAGACTAATTCCTTTTCTCGCACAAACTATTTTTTCTCTTGGTGTCATAAAGTCATCTATTGGTCTATCTAAATTATCTCTTGATAAACGATAATCTTTATCTGTAACTAATCCTATAAACTTTCCGTTACTTGTTCCATCTTCTGTTATTGTAACTGTAGAATGTCCTGTCTTTTTTATTAATTCTAATACTTCACAAAGTGGCGTTCCACTTTTTACATTTGAATCACTATCAATAAAACCTGCCTTACATTTTTTAACTCGTCTTACCATTTCAGCTTCCGATTCTATCGATTGTGAACCATAAATAAAAGAACATCCCCCTTCGCGCGCTAAAGCAATAGCCATCTTTTCTCCTGAAACGGCTTGCATTATAGCTGATACGAACGGAATGTTCCCATAGTATTTTGGTTCTTCTCCTCTTTTAAATTTTACAAATGGTGTTTTTAAACTAACATTTGTTGGTATACATCTTTCATCTGTTAAATTAGGTAATAGTAAAAATTCATTAAATGTTCTTGATACGTCTTTTAATATTTCTGCCATTTTTTATCCTCCTTAAAACTTGATTGTTATATTATAACATTTTTTGTAGGATTTTGGCAAGTGTTTCCAATAATATCAAAAAATCTTTTTTTCTTTTGTTCCGAATAATTTGAATCATAAAACTCTATATTTCCGTTATTCTTATCTATTAGATTATTTTCAATTAAAACTTCTTGTAAATGTTTTGCAAGTTTATATGCTCCATTAAAAAATCTTATATTACCTCCTAAAGTTTTATTAATTTCATCTTCTATTAATGGATAATGTGTACAACCGAAGTACAACATTTTTTATTTTTCCCTTATATGGTCCTAAAATATTTTCTAGTATTTCCTTCTGTTTTTCCTTTTTTCCTTCTTCTATTGCATCAGCTAGTCCCACACAGGACAATAATTTTGTTTTATGATTATTATATTTTTGATACAAAATATTGAATTTCTCGCTTTCAATAGTTCCTTTAGTTGCCATTACTAAAGTTTCTTCATCATAAGCATAATCATAAACCATTTTATATGCTGGCTCAATAGCTACAAAAGGTATATTTTTGTATTTTTTTCTTAAATAAGAAACTGCTTCAGCACTTGCAGTATTACATGCAATAACAATAGCTTTGCAGTTCTTATCTATAAAGAATTGTACTATATCTGCACATATATTTATTATTTCATTTTGTTTTTTATCTCCATAAGGATTATTTTTAGAATCACTATAGTAAATAAAATCCTCTTTAGGAAGAACTTTAATCAATTCTCTTAAAACTGTAACACCACCAATTCCAGAGTCAAATACTCCAATTTTCTTTATTGAATTTTTATCATTTATTCTATTATAACTTTCTGTGTTCTTTTTTCTTTCATCTATTCTTATTCAACTCACTTTGCATTATTATTTAACACTAAAACTTTATTCAATCATCTTTCTCAATCATATCTGTATCAAATATAACTGGCTCTCCTGGATTTGCAGTTCTTTCTTCTATATCCTGATTATCAATTATTCCTCCTACTCCATTAAATAATTTTCTTTTATTAGGTTTTTTCAACAATCCAATGTTACCATACAAAATGTCTCTACAATTTATTTTAGCTTCTTTTAACTTTTTTATCAATTCATCTCTCTGTTCTTCAGTTACATTTTTTGTATCCACTTTCTCTTGAACCTCTACTATCAATACATCCTTTCCATTTTTATCTGTAATTCTTTCTCTTAATAAAGGCTGAAGAATATTTGGATGATAAGGAATCTCAAATTTATCCCTTGTTTCTCCTAATTTTATAACATATCCATTTGTTTCTATTACATCATTATAAGTACCAGGTTCTAATTTTTTTAATTCTCTACTATTTGAGACTTCTTTTATGATTTCTTCTACAAAAATAGACAAATCACCTTTTATAATACCACCTAAAGTCGATGACCTAATAAACCCTTTTTTATGTAAATTATATGAAAATTCATTTCTTTTCAATATCTTTTCTTTTTTATCTCCATCAAGTAAATCTATAAAATTTACTAATTCCTCACCATCTAATTTTGAAAATATTAAATCTATATTTTTTGATATTATATTATTACCATTTGGAACATTTATAATCATTAATACAATATCTAAAGTTTCATCTCTTAATGCATTTTTTAATATTACATTAAAATTATCTAATACAACTTTACTATATCCATTTTCTATTAATTTTTTAACTATTGGAATTAAAAGACCATATTTATAAAAATCTTTATCCTCTATTATTATATTTAATCTTTCACTTAATATTTTTATTCCACTCTCATTTGTTAATAAATTTTTTAGATAGTTTTCTTTTTCTTCAATCATTATTTATATCCTCTTACTTAAAATATACTCGTAACCAACATTACACTTCTTAAGTATACATTTTTTTCCTTGTATTTTCAATAGAAAACTTCTAAAATTATTATATTTTATACTATTTGATAACTTATTAATTCAATTTTATTTGATATTAATTCTTCGTTTACATCTATTTTTTTAAAAAGTTCTGTTGATAGATATTTTTTATTATCATCAGCAAAAACTGTAACCACAGCATCATTTACTTGTTCTTTTAATAATACACTTCCTAAAAAATTGGCCCCTGAAGAAATCCCCACTCCTATTCCTAAATCTTTTGCAATTTTTCTTGACATATTAATTGCATCATCATCATTTATTAATATTATTTTATCAATTTTATTTTTATCTAATAAAAGTGGAATAAAATCATCGCCAATACCTTCTATCTTGTGTTGTCCTAATATTTTTTTACCAGAAATAATTGGCATTTTATCTGGTTCTATTGCTGTTATACATACATCATTATATTTTTCTTTTAGCTTTTTACCTATCCCCATTAATGTTCCACCTGTTCCTACTCCAGATACAAATCCTCCAATTCTTATAGAAACTTGATTTATAATTTCTTCTCCTGTTGTATTATAATGTGCACTTGTATTATCTTCGTTTTCAAATTGATTTGCTAAGAAACCATTTATATTTTTTGCTAATTTCTTGGATTCTTCAACACATTTAATAAAACCTCCTTCTTCTTTAGAAATGAGGTGAACTTTTGCTCCATATTCCTTCATTAAATCTATTCTTTCTTTGCTTACCCAATCAGGCATAAAAAAATATATACAGGATGTTTATAATAGCATCCTAATGCTGATAAAGAGATTCCAGTATTTCCACTTGTTGCTTCAACTATGGGCATATTTTCTTTTAGAATTCCTTTTTTCTTCGCATTGTTTATTATATAAAATGCTACTCTGTCTTTTATACTACCAGTTAAATTAAAAAATTCTAATTTTGAATAAATACAATTATTTATTCCTTTATATTTATAATCAATTTTAACCATTGAGTATTTCCAATAACTTCATTACCTCTGAACATAAATACCTCCTTATATTCAAAATATTATATTCATAAATGTTTTAACTTGTTCAAATTTTAATTAATTTTATTTTAATTATTTTTTTGCTGTAACAATATAATTAAATGTCTCTAAAATAGTCATAACCATACCTTCCAAAAAAAAAAAACATTGATTCTTCTCTTTAAATCTCCTATAATAAATTTAAGGTGATTTTATGAAATTATTTAAGTGTTATGGAAAAAAACTTTTATTAAAAGAATTAAGAAAAAGCTATAATTTCTTTGTTAAAGAAATTAACCTAAAAAAAAACAAAGTAATGGATACGGTCTTATAAGAGACAAAACAATATTAGCTAAGGATATCTCAAGTATTGCATCTGTTGGGTACGGACTAGCTGCATTAATAGTGGGTGTAGAACATAAATGGATTAGCTATCAAAAAGCTTATGAGCGAGCAGACAAAACTTTAGACACATTCTTAAATAATGTTGAAGGAAAAAACGGATTCTATTACCATTTTGTTAATATGGAAACAGGCAAAAGAGAATGGAATTGTGAAATATCCATAATAGACACTGCTATTTTTTTATGTGGTGCAATTACAGTTGGTGAATATTTTAAAGGAATTATACAAGAGAAAGCTGAAAAAATATATAGAAACATAAATTGGGAATGGTACAGAAATAAAGAGACCAATTATTTTTATATGGGATATAAACCAGAGATTGGCTTTTGGGGACATTGGGATATGTATGCAGAACAATTAATGTTATACATTCTAGGAGTTGCATCGCCTACATTCCCCGTAGATACAAGTGTATATTATAACTTTAAAAGAAAACAAGCTGATTATGGCAATATAAAAAATATAATTTATACATATTATGGGACATTATTTACATATCAATATTCACATGCTTGGATAAATTTTAAAGGCCTAAAAGATAAAGATAATATTGATTGGTTTAAAAACTCAATAAATGCTACCAAAGCTAATCGACAATATTGTATAGATAATATGAATAAATATAAAACATTTAATGAAAACTCTTGGGGACTAACATCTTGCTTAAGTCCAAAAGGATATAACGCATTTGGAGCTAAACCCTGCGAAATAGATTTAAATTTACAAAATGACGGAACAGTTGCTCCTTGTGGCGCCATTGGTTCAATTATATTTACTCCTGAAGAAAGCTTAAAGGCTATGGAATATTTTTATAATAATTTTAAAAATATATATGGCAAATATGGCTTTAAAGATGCTTATAATTTAGAGGGACATACTCCATGGTTTTCTAAAGAGTATATTGGAATCGACAAAGGTATTGAAGTCATAATGATCGAAAACTATTTAAATGGTACAATATGGAAATATTTTATGATGAATAAATATGTTCAAAAGGGCTTAAATAAACTAGGTTTTAAAAATACTATATGTTCATCATTATTAGTATAATTTATCTCATTTAATATATTTTAAAATTTTAAACAAAACACAGATACCATAAAAATTTATGGTATCTGTGTTTTTTAGCTAATTATCTTATTTAATATTTTTAATTCCAAAAGCAGCTCTGCATATTTTTTGTAGAGTTTCTTCTGTTGGAACACTAAATTCTGGGATTTTTGATCCCAAAAAAAAGTTATAGGCTATCTCTTCAATTTTCTCAGGAATGTTAACACTAATAAGTTCTGTATTCATTCCGAATGCACCTTCTTCAATTACTGTAACATTTTCAGGTATATATACCTTTTTAAGGCTGCATTTCCAACAAAGCATACGTGGTATTTTTGTCAAATTTTTTGAAAATTTTATTTCCTTCAACTTACCACAATCAAAAAATGCTCCCTCATTAATAATTTTGGTTCCGTCAGGTATCACGACTCTCTCTAGCTTACTACAGCCCAAGAAAGCGTAACTACCTATCTCTTGCACACTTTTGGGGATTACAATCTTCTTTAGCATTTTGCAATTAGCAAAACTAAAATTCCCTATTCTAGTTATTCCCTCCGGAAGAATTATTTCCGTTATTCTCTTCTTTTTTGACCATCCCTTAAGAATTTCAATTTCGCGTTCCGAAAAAGCTGAATCTCCCACTTCAGTAAATCCATAAGGTACTACTACAGCACCACCTTTTGAATTTTCTACAAGTTTCCGTGCCATTTCCCAATCAAGTTCCTTCATTAAAGAAAACCTCCTAATAAATTATTGCAACTGTTTTTAAATAAGATTTTATATTTTATAATTATTCTTTTGTAACTATAATCTTAATAATAGATTATAAAAACATTTAATAATTGTTTAATAAAAAAAACAATCTTATCTTTTCAACAATTAGCTAAATATTAGTATATCATAATAGTTCCTATATTTTCAAGACTTTTAGATTAAATATTTAAATAATGTTGATTAATGTTCTAATTTTTCTTATTAAATAATGACTTCCACCATTATTATTTTTTTGAGTATTTTCAACCATACTTATAATAAGTATATCATTTCCAGTTTTATTAATAGTAAAACAATCAAACCATCCTAAAGTTCCACTTTCAGTATCTGTACTTGATTTTTTTAATTCTGCCGTTCCAGTTTTACCAGCTATTGTTATTCCATTTAATTTCATATCATTTGCTGTTCCTTCAGGATTCTCTACAACTTGTATTAAATCATTTTTTACAATATTAGCTGCTTCTGACTTAAAAACATTTTCTTTTAAATATGTTTTTTCGTTTTCTTTTTTGTATTCTATGTATGGCTTTATCATATTTCCACTATTAACGAAAGCTGAATATATAGATGCCATATGTATTGGGTTTACCAAAATATCTCCCTGACCATATCCTGAATCTGCAATTTTCTTTTCTGTTAGAATTTCTTTTTCAGAATTCGAATATTGTGATTTATTAAATGATAATGGAAAATTTATTAATTTATCTATTTCTTCGTTAAATCCTATTTTATCCAAACTAGAACAAAATTCATCTTTTCCAATTTGTATTGCAGCTTGAGCAAAGAATATATTATCTGAATGTATTAATGCATTTGAGATATTTTTATTTCCATTATATGCTGTCAATGTAGTAACGTAGTTATTCCCCCAACTTGAATCCTTTTGCCATTTTAAACCTGAATAGCTAAATGTTGTTTCCGAGCTAATTTTCCCCGTTGTTAAGCCTATTGCTGCTGTAATTGGTTTAAATGTTGAACCAGGACAGTAACTTTGTAAAAATCTGTTATACAAAGGTTTGTTTTCATCATTTCTAACTTCTTCCCATTTTGATGTTGTCATTCCTAATACAAAATCATTCGAATTATACGATGGTGTGCTTACCGCTGCTAATAGCTCTCCTGATGTAGGATTCATTACAACAAAAAAACCTTTATCTGATTTCATTTGATTATACAAATTTTTTTGAATGTTACTATCAATTGTCAATTTAACATCTGTCCCATCTTTTTTATCTTGTTTTGCTAATGTTTTTAATTTTTTTTCTTTTTCATCAACTATATAAATTTCAGTTCCATCTATCCCTCTTAAAGTATCTTCATAAGCTTGTTCCAACCCTAATTTACCTATTATACTATTTAAATTATAACCTTTACCTTCTTTGGTTTTTAGTTCATCAGCATTTATTTTTTGAACATAACCAATTAAATGTGCCGCTTCCTCTCCTAATGGATATACTCTTGCACTTTCACTCGATATTTTAATTCCTGGTATTTGTAACAATTGATTTTTCAATTCTGTATTATCTTTTGATATTTTCTTTATAGGTACAAAAGTATCATCTTTAACATAAGATGCTGATAATTGTTTGTTAATATATTCTAATGATACCCCTGTCAAATTAGAGATATTTTCTAAATTTCTTTCCTTATTTTCTCCTAATTTTCCAGGTACGATTCCTACACTAGATATACTACCATTTTCAGCAAGTTTTGCTCCATTTCTGTCTATAATCTCTCCTCTTTTAGATGCTAGTGTATCAACTACAACCTTATCTGTATCATTTAATTCAGGAAAAATTAATTTAGAAGACCAATCTATTTTGTATGTCTTATTTTCATTTAATAATTTCATTTCGTTTGAAAATGTTACAATTCCAGCTGAAGTCGACATAGTTTCATTATATGAAATTCTATATGCATTATCTTCTTTATTTTTATCTTTCAATTCAATTTTTAAGTCATATGCATCTATTCCTTCATAAATCTTTTTATTTCTTTTTATAAAGTCATCTAGTGATATTTTTGACTTCGAACTTTCCGAAATTAATTCATACATCTCTTCATATTTCTTTTCATTTATTAGCGATATATAATTATTTAATGTATCTTCAGGTTTAAGTTCATTTTTGTTAACTATAAATATCCCCACTGTAATTGCAATTATCAGTATTATTCCTATTAAACTTATAATTAGTATTTTCTTATTTTTCATAATCACTTTCATTCCTTATTATCTAATCTTATTATTTTTAATCTTTATTTATTATTCCAAATTATTAACTTCATTATGATTTCCTAGATAAAATTTTTTCTTTATAGCATTGTTCAATTATTTCATTTTTTCTCTTCCTCTGTTAATACTCTTTTATTTTCCTTTATTTTTCTATTTATTTTTTCAACAACATTTTCCATTGTTATATCTAGTCTTTTAGTTGAATAAATTTTTTGATCTAATGCAATCCTCTTTTCTATTTTTTCTTCCCTATCCATAAAAAAGTATACTGCTAATCCTAAGCCTAACAATATCCCTAAAACAAAATATGTATATTGGTTCATAAATAAATTCCTCCCTCATTAACAATATAATTCAACATATTAAACACATTTTCCTACTTTGATATACTTTGTTCAATTTATTCAATAAAAACAAAAAGAAGCAAAAGTAATTTTTCTAAAATTTTTTTCATTTATAATATACACTAAAATGAAAATTATTTCAATACATAACAAAAAAGATACAATAATAAATATTGTACCTATTTTGTTAATACACTATTAGTCTCTATATGATTTTTTGCCATATTGCAAATTAAATCTACTGCATTATCAATTCCAATTGAGTCACTATTAATACATATATCGTAATTTGATGGCTCTTTCCAATCTCTTTCCGTATAATGCTTATAATGATTTGCTCTTAATTTATTTATTTTTAAAACTTCTTTTTCCGCTTTATCTTTATTCATTCCATAAAATTCTGTGGCTCTTTTTTTATTTTATTATTCATTGAACTACTTATAAATACCTTTAGTATATTTTTATTGTCCTTTAAGACAAAATCTGCACATCTACCAACTATAACACAAGAATCTTTTGTCGATAATTCTTTTATAAGCTCTGACTCTTTTATAAATAGTTCATCATCATTATTTAAACCTATATAATATCCAGCATTAAAATTATCAAACAAATCTCTTTTTTGCTCATTATCTTCAATATATTCTTCTGAAAGTCCTGTATTCTTTGCCATTTTTTCTATAATTTCTTTATCATATAATTTTATACCAAGTTTTTCTGATACTAAATTACCAATATATCTTCCACCAGAACCATATTCTCTTGCAATTGTAATAATAATTTTATTTTTTTGATTCTTATTTTCAATTATATTTGTTTCTTCTATATCTACACTTGTTTTACGACCATTGTTTAATTCTTTAGATTCTTTTATTAGTAATATCAATGCCAAAATAAATGCTAATCCATCTGCAACAGGTCCTGCACTTAATACTCCCATTATTCCATATATATGACTAAGAATTATCATTGATGGTATTAATATTAATATCTGCCTTGAAAGTGATAAAATTGCACTTTTTGTACTTTTCCCGATTGCTTGAAAAAATATCCCTGAAGGAATTTGAACACCATTAAATATACAAAGTAATAAATATATTCTAAAAGCCAAACAAGCAAATTCCATATAATTTTCATCACCGCTACCAAATATTAATATTAATTTGTTTGGTATGGTTTGGAATAATAAAAATGCAATTGTACTGATTACTAAACTTGATCCTAATACAATTTTTAACGTCTGTTTTACTCTATCATATTTTTTAGCTCCATAATTATACCCTAATATTGGTTGACTTCCTGCAGCTATACCAATTATTATACTATTTAATATTTGACTAATTTTCATTACAATTCCTAAAACTGTAATAGGAATTTCTGCTCCAAATTTACTATTTGCACCATATTTTCCAAGTAGATTATTTTCAGCTGTCATAACACATACTATACTCATTTGTGTTATAAAACTACTTATTCCTAGAGATGCTATTTTTTTGCATACATTTGCTTTTAATCTAAAACTCTCTTTTGAAATTGTTATTGTTTTAAACCTTTTAATGTAAATAATATTTAATAAAAAAGTTAAAAATTGACTTATAACCGTTGCAACTGCTGCTCCTTCTACTCCTTTGTGAAATACAAATATAAATATTGGATCTAATATTGTGTTCAATATTGCTCCTGCAACCATACTTACCATTGAATACTTTGGACTTCCATCTGCTCTAATTATAGAGTTCAGCGTTGTTCCAATCATTGAAAAAGGAAATCCAATTGCTATAATTTTCCCATAAATCATTGCATATTCTTTAAGATTTTCTGTACATCCAAATAATTTCAAAAATTGTGGTAAAAATATTAAAGTTATTAAACAGAATAATATTGATACAATTGCAGATAATAATATTCCATTACATATTCCTGTTTTGCTTCTTTTTTCTTTTTTTCACCTAATTTCAAACTTAAATATGCTGATGCTCCATCTCCTAACATTAATGAAAAGGCTAAACCTATCATTACTAATGGAAACACAACATTAGTTGCTCCATTTCCTAAATACCCAACGCCTTGTCCTATAAATATTTGGTCAACTATATTATATAATGAGTTTACCAACATTGAAATAATGCAAGGTATTGAAAATTTTATTATTAGTTTTCCTATTTTTTCTTTTCCTAGTATGTTTTCTTCTTTTTCCATTTTTCTCCCTCTTTTCTACAATTTAATCTCATAAGATTTTTTACCAACCTATCTATTATATATTTTTCAACAAAATTTGTCAATCAAAAAAAGACATAATTGTAACGTTATTAATATAAATTACTATATTTAATCCATTGCATTATAGTAAATACATAAAAAAAAAGAGAGAAAACGCACAATTTAATATTGCTTTTCTCTCTACTTCTTACTTTCTATTTATTCATAATTAATTTTGTTTTAACACCTTACAAGGATTCCCAACAGCAACTACATTAGACGGTATATCTCTAGTAACTACACTTCCTGCTCCTATAACAACATTATCACCTATTGTTACACCTGGCATTACACAAACATTTCCTCCAATCCAAACGTTATTTCCCACCTTAATTGGTTTTGCATACTCTAATCCTTTGTTTCTTGTTTCATAATCTAACGGATGTCCCGATGTATAAAATCCACAATTTGGTCCAATAAACACATTATCTCCGAATTCTACTTTATTAGCATCTAATATTACTACATTATGATTCGAATAAAAATTTTTTTCCTAAATATATATTAAATCCATAATCACAATAAAAAGTAGGCTCAACACCCATTATATCAATCTTTTTTTGGAATAATTTTTCTAGTATATTCTTTTTTTCTTCTATCTTTTTAGTATCACATTATTATATAATTATTTCTTCATATTCTTTCATTATTTTTTAATTGTAATTCCTTTGCAATTAAATTCTTTGCCAAAAACTTAGAAATATTAAAGTTTCTAAAATCCATTTTTTCTCTATCTATATTATTATATACTTCATTTAAATATTCGATTGTCTGCATTTTGATACCTTCCTCGTCTAATTCAATTTCTAAGATTCTTAACATTTGTTTTATCGCATCTGCTCCTGTTTCATCTTCTAAATAGTATATATCAATCTTGCCAGTTTCAATATATCTATCTATATTCTTCCTAGCTATAATATTATCAAAATTTGCAAAATTCATATATATATATACAATTGTTATTATAATAAAATAAAGTTTTGGTAAATTAACATTTTTATCTAATATATATAATATTGTTGGTATAAATAAAACACACTCTGTAAATAACGTACAATATACTAATAATCTAAGTAATGTGTATCCATAAGTACTTTCATAAAAAATACATTCTAACTCCCGCAGATATTACTATTATAAATGTAAAAAAAATCATTATTAAACTCATATAATTAATAAATTTATTTGATTTCCCTTCTTCTCTATTTTCTCTTTTTTTAGCTAATAATATAGTAACTAAATTAATAAGAGATACAATCATCAATTGAAAAAATCCTTGTCTGGCATAATGTGCATAATTTAATGTTGTACTTCGTATAAATAACGACTTTATTTGTATATAACAAAATATTAAGTATATTATATTTAGTGAAATCAATATCATTTTGATGGTAAAATTATCATACTTCTTTTCTTGTTTTTTATCTATATTATCTATAACTTCATAGTCTATACAAATATAATAAAATAAACCTATAAAATAAAAAAATGCAATTGCTATAAATATTATTTTTAAGAAAGTCGTTGAAATATTTATAGTTGAAAAAACATTAATTATTTGATTGAATATACCTTTAAAAATGTTAGCAAAAACCTCATCTGCAGATGATAATAATGCAATAATAACAAGAACCAAAGGTATAGTTATAAATATAGCTTTCATAACTTTTTTAGTCTTTTTTTCCTTGTTAGTATCTACATTTATTTTTAATTTTTCTTTAATATTATCAACGAATTTGACCATACTTTCTTCTATATAACTTAATGGATTAAAGAACGATCCTAACAGTTTTCCAATTGTATCAATATTAATTTCAAATTTCTCTCCAATTGCTCCTAAAACCATAATGCTTACTAAAACAGGTATTATTATCAAATTTAAATTATTAAAAAAACTATTATCATAAATAAAATACGTACTAGAAAGCAATATTATTGGTATTAATAGTAATTTTGCTTTTGAGTCTTTTTATTTTATTATTTTTTCTAATATTTGTATTAAAAAGTACGAGAAAGGTGTTAAAAATAATAACATTGAAAGTCCAATATCCTTTCCAAAAAATAGTGTTACAAACCATACTGCGAAAATTAATGCACCTATTCCTAAATTAAATATCATCTTCTTCATTCCCTCCATCTTTATAATCTAATATATCACCTGGCACACATTCAAGTACCTTACACAATTTATTTAGTGTGGCAAACCTTATGGCTTTTCCCTTATTAGTTTTTAAAACCGATAAATTTGCAGGTGTAATTCCAATTTTTTCAGCTAATTCAGCTGAAGATATTTTTCTTTTTGCCATCATCACATCTAAATTAACTACTATCATTTTATTCCTCCTATATTGTTAATTCATTTTCTTTTTTGTATTCTGTAGCTTGTTTTAACAATTCTGATAAAACATACAAAGCAATTGATACACCAAGAAACAATATGCTTAAAAATAATAATGTACTATTAAAAATTATATCTGTTGAACGTACTAAAATTATTTCATACAAGAAGTCAATTAACCAAAATATAGAACCAATAATACTTATTATACCAGTTGTCCTTAATAATTTAATATTTTCGTCGCAAAATGGATTATTTATTCTTAAGCTATTAAATAATAGAATAAACTTATGAGTGATTATTAATAAAACAATTCCATTTGGATAGATTAAATACATACTAGCTCCTAAACTAAATCCCATTTTGTTTAATATAAATGGTAATATGATTAAAATAATTGTTCCAATATAGAAACATATTTGTAAAAATATTTGCAATATCTTTCCTATTCCATGCTCTCCTGCTATTTTCATAAATAAAATCCCTCCATAATTCAAATATTATGAAAGGATTATACCACTTTTATTATTGTTCGTCAATATTTTATTATTGTTTTTCGATATTTTTATAATTTAGTTAAGTAAAAGATTTATAGAAATCTATTTTCAGTATTATTATATATTTTTTTAATTCTACTAAGATATTCTGGAGTAATCCCCAAGTATGTAGCTACATACTGTTGTTTTACTGATTCACATATCTTAGGATACAATTTCTTAAAATGAATATATCGTTCCGTTGCATTTTCTACAAGAAATCCATTTTCCCTATAAATTTTGTAACGTAATATTCCCTCATCCAAGGAGTGTCCCATATTAAACCATTCAAGCATACCAAACGTCATATTAAATACTATGAGTGCGGTATTTTCCCCAAGAACACTTCCACAAAAGCTTTTTGCAAATCCTCTAAAAAAAAATTTCTTTACAGATACCGCTCACAATGGAAAATAAAAATGTACAAAAATGAGTACTTTTATATTCCATAAAATGTACATTCTTATTTTCATGTTATACTTATATTAGGAGGTATAACATAGATGAAAAAAGATAATATATTAAAATTAAGACAGGAGTTGTTGGTATTGAAAACATTAAATATTAAACCAAATTATTCAGAACTTTCAAGGCTATATGGATGTGATAGACGAACAGTGCAAAAATATAATAATGGATATAGTAAAGAAAATTTAACAAGAGATAAAACATCAAAATTAGATAAATACAAAGAGGATATAAAAAACAAATTGGAATTACCAGGAGCGACAATAAGTGGTACATATCAATATTTTAAAAGTGAAGAAGAAATTGGAACATATTCAAATTTTTTTAAATAAATATATAAAGAAGGAAAAATTAAAGCCAAATAAAAATAATAAGGTACATTTAAGATTTGAAACAGAATATGGTAAACAATTACAATTTGATTGGAAAGAAGATATTAAAATGATTAGTAAAAATGGTGAGTTATTTGAATTTAACATTTTTTCAGCAACATTAGAGCAAGTAGATTACATATATTCGTATATATAAAAATAAGACAAGAATAGATGTACAAAGATGTTTAGTAAAAACATTTGAATATATAGGTGGTGTTCCACAAGAATTACTTACAGATAATATGAGTAGTATTGTAAATACAGAAACGCATAAATTCCATAAAGAATTTATAGCATTTGCAAAAGATATGAATACATTTGCTAAAAACTGTAAACCAAGACACCCATATACAAAGGGAAAAGATGAATCAGCAAATCGATTTATGAGTTGGCTTATACCATATAATCATGAATTTGAAGATGAAAAAGAATTAATCGAAATAATCAAAAAAATAAATATAGAAGTTAATAAACAGGTTAATTCAACAATAGGTGTAGCTCCAATAATGTTATTTGAAAAAGAAAAAGAATATCTTAAGCCACTTCCAACCACAGAAATAATAAAACAATATTCAAAAGAATCAATACGAGTAAAAATTACAAATGAATCATTATTTTATTACAAAGGCAAAAGATATTCCGTTCCAAATAAATTTATTAATACCCACTTAGACTTAAAAGAAGATAATAATAAATTATATGTATATTATAACAAAGAAATTGTAACAATACACGAAATTTCTGAAAAAAATATAAATTATAAAAAAGAACATTATGTAGAAGGTCTAGCAAATATATTAAAAAATAAGGAACAATCTGAAATAGAAGAATTAGCAGAAAATAATTTAAAGCAATTAGATAGATTATGTGAGGTGTAAAAATGAGTAACTATGCAAAATTAATAAATAATTTAGAAGAATTAAAATTAGAGAAAGTAAAAGAAAATTTAGATACATACATTGATTTAATAAATAATAAAAAGAAAGATATAGTAGATGCATTATATGAATTAACCAATTTAGAAATACAATTACAAAATGAAAAAATAATATATGGTTGTGTTAGAACAGCAGGTTTTCCATTTCATAAATCATTTGAAGATTTTGATTTTAGTTTTCAACCAACAATAAATAAAGAAAACATATTAGACTTTAAAAATTTAAGATTTATAGAAAAACAAGAAAATATAATATTTGTTGGTACACCAGGAGTTGGAATTCTTCATAAATTAAATGTTTTTCAATACATTTTTGTATAATTTCTTCATCAATTCCTCTACTTTTTAGATAGTTTTTTGCTCTTGTTTCTTCATTATTTTTCTCTGGTAGAATTAGTTTTTTACACTCTCTTTTTTCTTGTTTTTTCTTCAAAAATTGGTGTCTTGATTTTCATTTTATTTAACACTATTTCTGCTGATTGTGGAAAAGGGATTCCTTGTGTTTTTTCTAAATAGTCCACTGCATTTTTTCCACCAACTCCTTTTGAACACCAATTCCAAAATCCATTAGACATTTTTAAACTATCGTGTTCTTTTGTGCAATATTGTGTCTTGGTTTCTCGTACTAATTCATTAGGATAATAATTTTTAAAGTAAGTTAATAAGTCCATTTGTTTTGCTTTTTCTACTAATTCTGGTGGAATGTATTTTGACATTTTATTACCACCTCCTACATTTAAAATCCTATTGTTTTGCTCTTTTCCTTTAGTATTTCCTCTAGCTTTTTCTTTAGCACATTTCTAGTATAAATATAGGTATCTCTTGGCACTAACTTGTAAAATTCATTTGGCAATTCATAACTAAAAATATTATTAAAAATTGTATTATATACATTAGTTATTGGATCACTTTTTATAAATTCATCAAACTCATCTTTTGGTATTAAGCCACCATCTACCAATATTGTTACTAACTTATTTATAGCCTCTATATCTTCATTTATTAAAGGCATATCTTTTTGTGTTTCCTCTAAAAAATCTGATATACTTATTAAATCATCAATATAAATCGAATTAGAATTTCGCATTTTTTTACCTACTTTCTCTATTATTTTTTATTTTTTCTGCAACTGCTCTATCTACTATAATCTTTATTGAATTATCCATTTCATAAGAAATATTTTCTCCTAATCTTCCGTCTGAATTTCTCCAATCTTCATAAAATTCTGCCAATAAATCTTTTTGTTTTATTAGTGCTTTTAATTCGTAATAATCGAGATTTTTCTCACTCATTTCTCCAATTATTAGAGTTTTTACCGTCATTTGATAAGCACTTTCTATAATCTCATCTGGAGATTTTTGTCTTAAATATCCCTTATATTCTTGTAATTTTTTTCTAATTTTTCTATCAATTTTTGTTTTAATTCTTCTTTATTTTCCATTAAAAAATTCCTCCTTTTCTTTATTTTTAACAACAAAAAAGAGCCGATTTCTCGACTCGATTCATTTATATAAATTGTAATTTATCTTTCTAATACTTGTTTACAATACCAAAATATTGTACACATCTTATTATTTATTTTTTGTTCCTAATAATAACTTGTTTATTATAGGTATTCTTTTTAATATTTCAGTAATTATTGGTAAAAGAATAATTGTTCCAATCAATAATATTATATAATTTAGTATAAAGTAAGGTAACTTGATATATTCTACTAAAATAAATGCTATAATAATTTGTATAGTATAGTGTAATACATAAAAACAAAAATTGTTTTTATTCATATACTTTGTAAAATTATTATCAAAATTCAAAAATTTCTTACCAACTCCAAAAGCCGATAAAATTACAAGCCATATATAAATATTAGTAAATATATTAGTTAAAAATTCATTTGAACCAAAATTAGCACCATAGTTCATTATTGTAAATATAATTCCAATAATAAATGATATTATTCCTAGTGGGATTGATATTTTTTCTAAATTTTCAATAATCTTATCATTTGAAAATATATAATAACCTAATATAAACATCAATAAATATATTCCCCATCTATATACGGTAACAACAGGCGTATTTAGTATAAATGAAGATCCCCAAACTATTAAAAACAATAAGAATAAAATTGGTAAATTTATTTTATTAAATAGTTTATCAATTTTTTGTTTTTTATCTATTTTCCTAATTAGAACAATTAGTAGTGATGCTACAAACAATACATGAGCATACCATAATGGTCCAATACCTATTAAAGACCAAATTATGTATTTAATTGGATTTGGAATCATGTTACCATTTCCAGCAAATATATCAGTATAATAATTTGTCATCCATCCACTTATCCAACCATATACAAAAATCCCTATAACACTTTGGTACTAATATTCTTTTTGCTCTATCTTTGATAAATTCTTTGTTTGTTTTATTATTTAATGAATATTTTGTAGAAACTCCTGATACCACAAATAATAAGCACATAATCCAAGGGTAGATAAAAACACAAATACTATCTAATTCTTTAATGCCTGTTACGCCAATATTTGAAATTACTCCACTTGAATTAAATATATAAAATATATGATATAAAATAACTATACATAAAGTAATCCATCTTAAATTATCTAAATAATGTTTTCTCTCATTCATTTTTATTTATCCCCTTTTGGTAAAATTTTATCAGTTAAATCTTCTATTACATCTGATTTTACCAGTGCAATTCCTTTTTCTTTATCACAAAGTACAATAATTGAATCCCCCGGATTAATATTAAACATTTTTCTTGCCTGAGCAGGTATTACTATTTGCCCTTTTTCTCCAACTTTACAGATTCCTACAAATTTATCTTTTTCCATTTTGTCCTCCTTTAATTATACTTGTTATACTTTTCATACTTATTATACTTTATAAAAATAAAAAAAGCAATAGAACTTTTGAATTTCTATTACTTTGTTGTGAATAATGCCAAAATCTTGTTAGCATCCTAATAAATTGTAATTTCTCGTTCTCTAAAACAATGATATTTGTTCAGAGTTTTCATTTTCTTTTTTATATGCTTTTATAATATCGCCCATTTTATAAAGTATTCCATATTTATTGCATTCCTCTGCAAACACTTTGAATAAATACTTATAATTTGGAACTATACAATTATATTTTTCTCCATAAGTCTTGATATATCTATCTTTTAATCCTTCATAATGTTCTTCTAATCTATCAAAATAATAATCTCTTTGGTTTTCTCTTAATGTCATTCCCATATAGGTATGAATGAACTTTGCACCATACTTACTTGCAAGTCTTACTAATTCCTTTATATCTTCTTCCTTATCAGTAATAAAAGGAAGAACAGGATTCATCATTATACCTGCAAAAATACCATTATCTGATAACTCTTTGATGGCTTTTAATCTTTCAGAAGTTACACACACATTTGGCTCTATTATTTTTGATAGCTCATCATTTGGAGTAGTAATAGTAAATTTGATAATAACATTATTCTTTGAATTTATTTCTTTTAATAAATCTATATCTCTTAATATTAAATTACTTTTTGTATCAATACCAACTCCATACCCATATTTTGATATTAGTTTTAATGCACCCCTTGTTTGTTCATATTCTTTTTCTAATGGATTATAAGTATCAGACATAGAGCCTATTCCTATAATTCCTTTATTTCTCTTTTTAATTAGTTCTTGTTCTAAAAGTTCAAGTGCATTTTCTTTTCCTCGAACAATATCAAAGTTTTCAATATGATAACAATTACTTCTACTATCGCAATAAATACATTTATGAGGACATCCTCTATATAAATTCATATTATAGTCAATACCATACCAATCGTTGCCATAATTTACTTTAATTAGTATTGTTTTAGCTTTAATAAATTCCATTTTCATTCCTACTTTAATAGTTTTTCAAAAGCATTAGCATTTAATATTGTATTTGAAATAAATTTTCCTTTATAGAAATTAGCCCAATTATTAAAAATACAAGGAGCATTTTTAGCTTTCTCTAATGAATCTATTTTTATAAAATTAAGTTTAATGTTCTTTTCTTTTGAATAATCAGATAGTTCTTTTACTTCATATTCTACATAAGGACATTCGTTACTATAAAAAATAGTAAAGTCTTGATTATCTATTTTCATAGCTCTTGCAGTATCATTAAATTTAGGTGTTTCGCTTTCTTCAAATTTTAGTGCCATTAGTTCATAATCTTCAATACTATCTACAACTTCAAATCCATAGTGTTCAAAGAATTTCTTTTCTCCTATAAATGGCTTTTTCTTTTTAGAAACTAAAGTACAAATACCACTTTTTCCTTTTTCTTTAGAATCATTTATTGCATATTCTAATAATTCTTTTCCTATTCCTTTACCTTTGAAACTTCCTGCAACCCATAAGCATTCGTAGTATATATACTCATAATTCTTTCCGTTAATTGGAATCCATGCTGTTTCTATTGGCTCATATTCGATAAATATTTTACCTCTAGCATTTAATTTTCTAAAAACATGACCATCTTTTAATTTATTCTTAATCCATTCTTTTTTACAATCAACACCTTCTTGATGTTTTGGATCTCCTATTGCACAACAAATATGTTCTTCCTCAATATTTTCCAAACTTATTTGGGATATGGTAGCTTATAATACTTTAACATTTCATTGAAGCCTATCCAATTGTAGCTTCTTTTATTACTTCTTCTATTTAATATCTTAAATAAATATTCTAATGTTCTGTGTCTGAAAGTTCCTATCATATCACTATTATGTGAAATTCCATAGTAGCGATAATGTCCTAAAAGTTTTATTTTAAGCTTATCCATTAAATCTTTTGTTCTTATATCTCTATTTTCGTATAACCATACTTTCATTGCCTTTATTTTCTGCTTAAATTTCTTTTTGCTTGTCTTTACTTTCACACAAAAGAAACCTTTTCTTGTCCTACTACAATAAAATGTAAATCCTAGAAAGTCAAATGTTTCTGGTTTTCCGTCTCCTCTTAATTTTCTATTTTGTTCTGCATATCTACCAAATTCTAATAATCTACTTTTGCTTTCTTCTAGTTCTAAACCAAATTTACTCATTCTTTTCTTTAATGCTTCATAATATGCTTCTGCCTCTCTTTTATATTGGAAACCTGCAATAAAATCATCTGCATATACTACTAGAAAATTATCTCCCTCTGCTCTCTTTTCAATTATTTCTTTATACCATAATACTAATACAAAATGCATATAGATATTTGCTAATACTGGACTTATTATATTTCCTTGTGCTGAACCTTCTTCTGTTGCTACATATTTTCCTTTATCCATTATACCTGCTTTTAGATATTTCTTTATTAACACTATAATATTTGGGTCTTTAATGTTGTACTCTATGAATTTTATCATCCAATCGTGATTTATATGGTCAAAGAAGCCCTTTATATCTGCATCAACAATGTAATTTATTTTCCTATTGGATATACTTTTATGCACAAATTTTATTGCTTTATGGCAACTATTATTTGCTCTAAAACCATACATATTATCTTGAAATTTTGGTTCATATATTGCTTCTAATATCTTCTTTAATGCTAATTGTACTATTTTATCTTCATATATTGATATTCCTAATGGTCGCATTTTACCATTATCCTTTGGTATATATACTCTAAGTGCTGGAGCAGGTTTATATGATTTATTCTTTAATCTTATTACTAAGTCTTTAATATTCTCTTCTAGCTTTTCTGCATATTCTTTCTTGTTTACATTGTCTATCCCTTCTGCTTTGCTACCATCTAATTTTTTATGACATTGTTTTAATAAGTCTTCATTTATTAGGTGGTACAGTGATGTAAATATTGGTCGCTTTTCATTTCTTGATTTGTCTGCTATTCTCTCTAATTTCGTTTCCATTATTCCTCCTGTCCCTGAGTACAGATAATGTTTCCTCAGAAAGACCGTTATTACGTAAGTCCCTTCGCTCCATTTCCATTACAGAAACTTCTTCACTACTACGAACTCATCCGACTGCCTAATATTCTTTTGATATTCTCCGTTTTATTGTTGTTTATCATACTTGTATTGCTACAAGAAACATTAGGCTCTCCCCAGTTGACTAAGTAATCACTATGTAAAGTATGATTGGCTCTAATGACCCCGTAAAAGTTTGAGTATTCTCACCATTGCGATTACTCAAATATTGCATTCCGCAGTAATTAATACGTCTGCCTTTTAATTGGTAACATTTCGGAGCTGAATCGCCTTTTAACCCTACTTCCTCGCTGTTTACGCTTTACTCATAATATTACTATTACAATTTTATGTTCCTCTTACCGAATCTTCCCATACTTCTAATAATCTATTTATAAGTATTATTGTTCTATTTTTTACTTCAAAAATCTCCATATTTTACCTTTTTTTTATAGGAATACACCTATACTTTCTTGCAATAATTTTTATATTCTTCACCATATACTTTTAATAGCCATTTTTCTTCGGTATTTATCATAAACACTGTAAGCAAAATCCAATATAAAAATGGTAAAATTAGCAAATATAAATTATTCATTATAAATAATATGCCTGTACAAATAGATATAAATGCCGTATATAATGGATTTCTAGTATAAGCATATATTCCTGTAATAACTAATTTATTTTGTTTAATATTATCATCTATTCTAGATTTTAAAGCTCCCTGAATCCACATATAAATTCCTAACAACACTAATATTATTCCTATAATAATAAATAGTATTTTTAGAAAATTCAATTGAAAATCGGGAATAATTTTTTTATAAGATAAAATAACAAAAATAATTGTTATAACAAATATAATTCCAACATATATTGGTCCTATCCCATATAGTGGTAAATGTTCTCTTGTATTATCTTTACTATTCAACATAATAATCATACTCCTTTTTCAAATTGCTATTATATATATTTTTTTATATCATAAAAATAGATAATTATCAACTAATTATTTATTAAAAAATTTGTAATTTATCTATATAATTATTGCAAAAAAAGGCAGATAATTTCAAGGAATTATCCGCCCCATAATTTGTTATTAAACATTATTTTTCATAATTCTTTGTATATATAATTCGTATGGATTAGAATTTATATGCGTTGTTATATGTGTTATTCCTGGCATATCTTGTATGCTTTCTACTATTATTTGAATTTTTGTATCAGTCTTTATTTCAATAGAAGCAGAGATAGGATTACTTAAGTTATTAAAATCATTTAACAAATTTTGATTTTCTCCTAATTTATACTTTAATCTTTTTAATGCTTCTTCTTTTGAAACATATTCAATCTCTATATTTTCACTTTTTTCTATTATTTTGTTTTTAATATCTTCTATTTGCTGTTCTGTTATATCATCCTTTAAATATACTTCCATTGTAGAAGCAATTTCATTATAATTATAATATACTTGTATATTAAAAAAAACAATAATAATTAAGACTATAAAAAACTACTAATATTATTATATTTTTTTTATTAATATTCTTCTTAATATTTTTTAAAAAATCAATCTCTTTGCTTTGATTTTTTTGAACACTTTCCTTTTTTATTTCTTCTAAAACTTTTTTACACTCTTCACAATTTTTTAAATGTTCTTCTACTAATTCCTTCGAAGTATTACTCAAAATATCATCATTATAACTAAATAATAAATCTTTAATAATATCACACTCATTTTTCATTTTCTAATTTCTCCTTTAATTTTTGCTTACCACGAAAAAATACAACTCTTGCCCAATTTGATGTTTTATTCATAATTTCAGCAATCTCACTATATTCAAAATTTCCAAATATCCTTAAATACATTACATTTCTAGTGTCTTCGTCAAAATTTTGTAATTCTTTAAATAATTCTATCTTTTTTTTCTTTATCACAAAAATTTTCCTCTATTGATTCTTCTATAAACAAAGAATTTTGTAATATATCTAATGGTATTTCCTTTTTTGACTTTTCTTTTTTTAGTATCTTATACCATATATATTTGCTAATTTGACATAGCCATGTCGATATTTTACATTCACCTCTAAACTTATTTATGTCTTTAACCGCTACTAAAAAAGTTTCCTGAACAATTTCTTCGGTTGTATCTTCATTTCCAGTTAAGCAGAATACATATTTATAAACAATTTCACCATATTTTTTATATATTGTATTTATATCCTGCATAACATTTCCTCCTTTCACTTATTTAGTATCCTTTACTATTATTTTGTTACAAAAATATTCTATTTTTTATTTAATAAGATTTCACAATAAAAAGATAAGAAAAAATATTGATTTTTCTTATCTTTTATTGCTTTATGAAATTTGTTTAAGTAAAAATTGAAATAGTATAATAATTATATTTTACTTCTGCTTATACATAAAACATTCTTTTTCATGTGAATATATTATACCTATTGCTTGCAAATAAGAATATATAATTGTTGTTCCTACAAACTTCATTCCTCTTCTTTTTAAATCATTTGAAATTATATGTGACAATTCAGAACTTGTTTTGTTTACTTCATAGATTACTTTATTTTCTGTAAAATTCCATATATAATTAGAAAACGTTTTGTACTCTTTTTGTATTTCTTTAAATATCTTACTATTATTAATAGCAGCACTTATTTTTAATTTATTTCTTATAATGTTTTTATTTTTCAATAATTCTTGTATTTTTTTATCATCATAATTACATATCTTGTCTATTTCAAAATTATCGAATGCTTTTCTAAATTCTTCTCTTTTATTTAAAACACATTCCCAAGATAGACCTGCTTGAAAAGATTCCAATATTATCATTTCATATAAATACTTATCATCATAACTTGGAATTCCCCATTCTTTATCATGATATTTTATGTATTCTTCATTTTTTAGATTACACCATTTACATCTTTTCATAACGTTCTCCATTTCTAATCATCTTTTAAGGTCTTTTTAGCGTTTTATAAATATACTGATTTTATGAATTTTAGCTAATTATAATTTATTAATCTGCTATAAACTCGATAGATTTAACCATATATATATTTGGTAAATAAGCAATATTAGATACTAATTCTATTTTGCATAATTCATTAACATGATATCCATAATTTGAATTTGCATTGTTCTCTTTATTTCCTAGATATGTTTCTGTTTTTTTCCAATAAGTAGTTTCATAAAATAAAATGGTTGAGAATTAACTGTATCAAAAGTTTTACTATCTAATGCCACCTTAGCTATAATATAATTTTCTTTCTCATTATAATAAGCAAGTTCTGCATCAAACTCTCTTTTATTTAATAATTCTTTTTTTACTTGCTCTAAGATATAATCCTTTTTTGCAACTACAATGATTGTTTTAGCATTTTGATATTTTTCAGTAGGTTCATATGTCGTTATATAATCTCCAACTGTTATATCATTGATATTTATTAGTTCTTCATTTTCGTAATTTATAACTTTAAAATCTCCTGATAGATTCTCTGATAAATACTTTGCTTTTATCTTCTTTTATATCTCCATAATATATGGTATTATTTGTAATTTCAAATACTTCTCCACAATTAAAATTATATTCTACATTAGCTGTTTTTTCTTTATTGTTATTTTCTGAATTTGTTCTATAATATGGAATTTGATAAATATTATCTCCTCCTGATTCTTCTCCTCTAAAAACAATTTTTACAGAATCGGAAAGCCATTCTATTGAATAATTATCCTTATGTAAATTCGCTCCATCATTTGCAAGCTCAGTTCTAAATGATATCGGATTAGTCCCTTCTACATATGGTAATCCTGTTGTATCAAAATATATTAATAATTTCTGTGAACTAAAAAACATTGGTGTTCCTACTTTATAACATTTAACATGATATTTGCCATTTGGAGATTTTTCATCAAACCACTCTGTTTTAGCATCATTAACTAAAAATACTACACCACTATAGGTAAGTGATATTACTAAAACGACAGTTTCTATTATAAAAGCAACAATTATAATTAATTTCTTTTTATTTTTCATAAAAAACCCTCTTTATAAGTTAAAATTTTCCTTTTTAATTATACATTAAAAGCCAAATAATTTCAATTAATTATTTGGCTTTTTTATTATAGATTTTACTATATTAATTCTTTAATTTGTTCAATTGAAATTGGTCCTTCACGTATTATTTTTATTTGTTTTAGGGTACAATCTACTATTGTGCTTCCCTTTCCAAATAATACTTTTCCTTCCAGCATTCCATCTAATTTCGGGCAAGCTTTTTCTATTTCATCTAAACTATTACAAGTTGGTTCTCCACTCTGATTAGCGCTACTCATAAAAACTGGGCTCTCCGTTTTTCTAATTAAGCTTTCCAACTCTTTGGAAGTAGCCATTCTAATTGCGATTGTTTTTAAACCATTATTTATATAATAAGGTATTTCTGACCTTTTTTTCAATATTAACGTAATAGGTCCTGGCATAAAAGCATCTATCAATCTTTCAGCTCTGTCATCTAATATAGCAATATCTTTTATTTGCTCTTTATCTGAACACATAATAGGAAACAATTTGTTTATAGGTCGTTTCTTTATTTCCATTAATTTATCATGTGCAGTTATCGAATTTATTCTAGCACATAGACCATAAACTGTATCAGTCGGAACACTAATCACTCCATCATTTTTTAGTATTTTTGCTAATGCATCTATCTCATTTTTTTTATATCTTTTTATCATATTTCTTTCCTTAATTTATAAATATTTCTCATTCTATAAATTCAATTTTAAAATATATATCAACTTTCAATTAACTGTTTGAATATATTATATACTTCTATATTTTTTCTTTTTCATATTAATTGGTTTTAAATTTATATCTGTGAAGCAATGTTTTGTATATGCCTCTACTACTTTATTTTTTGTATTTGCTTCTGTAACATTATATTTAACAGTCATTCTTATTCCATTATATTCTGTTATATATGGCTCTATTATAATGATATCGCCACTTGTCACATGATATTTATACTTGCAATTTACTTCTAAAGTAGGAATAGTGTATCCTTCACTTTCTAATTTTTCCATTGGTAAATTTAAGTCTTCTAACCACCTACTTCTTGCTTCTTCTAAAAATCTTATATAATTTGAATGATGTACAATTCCCATCTTATCCGTTTCATAGTAATTAATTTTTTCTTTCATATTTAAAACTCATTTTGTCCTCCAAATTTAATTTAAACTAACTGAAATTGTGAATTATATAAATCAGCATAGAAACCATTTTGTTTCATAAGCTCATTGTGGTTTCCTTGTTCAATAATATTACCTTCCTTTACAACTAAAATTAAATCAGCATTTTTAATTGTTGAAAGTCTATGTGCAATAATAAATGATGTTCTACCTTCTGTTAATTTATCCATAGCTTTTTGTACTAATTCCTCTGTTCTAGTATCTACATTAGATGTTGCTTCATCTAATATTAAGAATGGTGCATCTTCTATCAATCCCCTAGCTATTGTTAGTAATTGTCTTTGTCCCGCAGATACATTATCATTTTCAGCAAGCTCCGAATTATACCCATTCGGTAGTGTTCTTATAAAGTGATCTAATCCTATTTCTTTACACACTTCTTTTACTCTTTCACTACTTATATTTTTTCTATTGTAAATAATATTTTCAGTAACTGTTCCTTCAAATAGCCAAGAATCTTGAAGTACCATAGTGAATAAATCATGAATATTTTCTCTTGTAAGCTCATTTATAGAGATTCCATCAATCCTGATATCTCCACTATTAATCTCATAGAATTTCATGAGTAAATTTACCATTGTTGTTTTTCCTGCTCCTGTTGGTCCAACAATTGCAATTTTTTGTCCTGGCTTAGCAACTGCTGTAAAATTATTTATTGTTGGTTTGTTAGCATCATCATATTGGAATACAACATTCTCAAATTCTACTTTTCCTTTTACTTTTGATTTATCTAATTTCTTTGTTATATTATCTTGATTTGATAATTCTTTTTCGTCTAAGAATTCAAATACTCTTTCACTTGCTGCTGCCGTTGATTGTAGTTGTGTCATACTTTGAGCTATTTGAGCTAGAGGTGATGTAAATAATCTTACATAACTTATAAATGCAACTATTACACCAAAAGTTATTATTTCTTTTTGAGCTAAAATAGCTCCAACTATACATACGGCAACATACCCAAAATTACCAATAAAGGACATTAATGGTTGCATTAAACCTGATAAAAATTGACTTTTCTTATTTGCTTCACATACTTTTTTATTATACTCATTAAATTTTTTTATTGCATCTTCTCTTCCATTATATACTTTTACAACATTTAATCCTGAATAAATTTCTTCAATATGGGCATTTAAATTTCCAAGTTCTTCTTGTTTGGCTTTAAAATATTTTTGTGAATTTTTAAGTATTAAAATCATTCCAACAAATCCTATTAAACTTGCCATAATAGCTGTAATAGCCATTATCCAATTTGTGTAAAACATCATAATAATGGTTCCTATAAATAAAGCTACCGAACTTACTAACGTTCCTAAAGACTGATTCATAGTTTGTGCTATTGTATCTACATCATTTGTTACTCTAGATAAAATATCTCCTGTTTGGTGTTTATCGAAATACTTTAATGGTAGCTTATTTATCTTTATTGAAATTCTACTTCTTAATTTTTTTGCAAATCTATTTGAAACATTTGTCATACAAATTGATTGAATATAGCTAAATAAACTACTACATACATACAATACTACTAAAAATAATGCTATATTTTTTATAGTATCTATATTCATTTTTGGTTTTATAACTTTTTGTATATTTTGTGGCATTTTTTCTATATTTTTATATAACTCATTTATTTCAATATCTTTAGACATATTTCCCATAATGGATATAAATTCATATTGTTCCTCTGGAGAAATTTTCTCTCCATCTATTTCTATTTCTTCAAAAATTGATTCTAACATTTCTTTTGGAAATTCTGACATATTAATTCCATTTTGCGTATTGCTTTCATTGGATCCCATATTCATATTAGCTAATTTTTTATTTAAATTTTCACTAATTGCTTTTGTTAACTTTTCAAAATTATCTTGGTTTATTACTAGACCTTTTGATATTTCATTTGTCAAATCTGATAATTTATTTGGAGATAATATTGATAATACTGAACTCAAAAACGCAAGTATAATAGCTATCATAATTAGAGCTTTATATCCACCCAATTCTTTAAATAGTCTTTTGATTGCCTTTTTAAAGTCTTTAGCTTTTTCTCCACCAGCCATATTCATTCCAACTCTACCTTTAGGAGTATGTACTTTATTTTCTTTATCCATTTTCTAATTCCTCCTTTGATAATTGTGATGTAGCAATTTGTTGATATACTTCGCAATTTTTTAATAGCTCTTTATGAGTTCCTTGGCCAACTATTTTCCCATTATCTAAAACTATGATTTTATCTGCATTTATAATTGTTCCTACCCTTTGTGCAACAATTAAACTTGTGGCTTCTTTTGTATAATTTTTTAGTGATTTTCTTAAAACTGTATCTGTCTTATAATCTAATGCTGAAAAACTATCATCAAAAATGTATATTTCAGGATTTCTTGCTATTGCTCTAGCTATGGACAATCTTTGTTTTTGTCCTCCAGATACATTTGTTCCTCCTTGAGCAATACTTGTATTATATTTGTCTTCCATTTTTTCTACAAATTCTTTAGCTTGTGCTACATCTATAGCTTCTTTAATTTCTTTATCACTTATTTTCTCTTTACCATTATTTCCATAAGCTACATTTGATTTCACTGTACCATTGAATATAACTGCCTTTTGTGATACATAGCCTAATTTATTGTTTAAAAATTCCTCATCATATTCTTTTTACATTTATACCATCAACTAAAACTTCTCCTTCTGTAGCATCATAGAATCTAGGAACCAAATTGATAAGTGTTGATTTTCCTGAACCAGTCGAACCAATAAATGCAACCGTTTCTCCTTTATTTACTTTAAAAGATATATCTTCAAGTAGATATTCTTCTGCATCAGGATATTTGAATGATACATTTTTAAATTCTACTGTACCTATTTGTTTCGTTTTATTTTCCTTTAAACTTCCATTTTTCACTGATATTTCAGTGTCTAATACTTCATTTATACGACCAGCAGAAACTTTAGCTCTTGGTAGCATCATAAATATCATAGCAAGCATTAAAAATGACATTATTACTTGCATTGAATAGCTTGAAAATACCACCATATCTCCAAATAATGCTAGTTTATTACTCATCATTGCATCTCTTATTAAAAATGCCCCTACAAAATAAATTGCTAAAGTTAGTCCATACATTATCATGTACATTGTAGGTTGCATAATTGCAAATGTCTTTTGATTGAATAGTTGTGTGTTTGTTAAATCATCATTTATCTTTTCAAATTTCTCTTCTTGATATTCTTCTGCATTAAATGCTTTTACAACTCTAATTCCAGTTAAATTTTCACGAGTTACTTCATTTAATTTATCTGTTAATTTTTGAACTCTCTTAAATCTAGGTAATACTAATACTGTTATAATACCTAATACGCATAATAGTATCAAAACTCCAACTAGTGTAATTGTACTCCATTGCCAACTTTTATTTACAATTTTTGTAATAGCCCATACTGCTGTAATTGGAGCTTTTAACATCAATTGTAATCCCATTGAAATAAGCATTTCTACTTGTGTTATATCATTTGTTGTCCTTGTTATTAAACTACTTGTAGAAAAAGCTTTCACTTCATGCATAGATAATTTCGATACCTTTTCAAATAATTTATTTCTTAGCGACATAGAAAAATTAGACGAAACATTTGCCGTTATATATCCTGTTATAACTGCTGCTATTAAACTTCCAAAAGCACAGGCAAGCATATACACACCGTTTTTTAATATTTCTGACATTTGGCTACCTTCTGTCTGAACTAATTGTGTTATTTCTGACATATAGTCTGGTAGCTTTAAATCTAACCATACTTGAAAAACTACTAAAACTAAAATAAATAGTGTTAAAATCCATTCTTTTATTGTAAAGTTTTTTAATAATTTAATCATTACCTCCATCCTTTCTGTTAGCTAGCTTATATTTTATTTATTTTTATAGGCGCTTTAATCATTTTATTAAAAGTTTTCTATTCTTTTATATTTTTTATCATTTTGTTTACTATATTTGAAAAAATTTCTAACTCCTCACTAGTAATATTTTTAATTGCTTTTTGTTCTAACAACTTCATTTGTTTGTTACCTGTTTCGAAGAATTCCTTAGCACTTCTAGTTAATGTTACTGTTTTAGACCTAGTATCATTTTGATTGATTTCTCTTTTTACTAAACCATTTTTTTCCATCCTTTGTAATAAATCTGATATTGTTGCACGCCTTAAATTTAAGTTTTCTTCTAAATCTTTTTGATATATTTCTTTATCTTTATTTTCTAAAATATACCCTACAATTTGCATTTGAGTTGGCGTAGGAATTTTTGACATATTTGGAAAAATTTTTTTAATTTCTTTCCTGATGACAAATTTCTTATTATTGTTTTTTCAAGATTTTTTATTTGACTTAATATACTTTGCTCTATTATAAATCGCCTCCTCCTTTTTGTCAGCTAACTTACCTTTGATAGTATAAATCCTATGTATATTTTTGTCAAGTATCTAACAATATTTTTAAATTATTATTTTGATAATAAAAATCCTCCGGCTTAGCCGGAGGTATTTTACTCATAACGCCCATAGGGCTATGTTACAAGCAGAGCCTCAAGGCTCATAGCTGTTCCGACGCATGCGTCTCTTATGACCCGTTAAACGGGTCTTTATATTCTTTTTTTTGATATTTGATCATACATCATATCTTCCTGTAATTGATTTCTTACATATTCTGCTATTCTTTTGGCATTTTTACCTACCGTGTCTACATAGTATCCACGGCACCAAAAACTTCGCTGCCCAAATTTGTATTTCAAATTTGACCACCTCTGGAAAATTATGAGGCTGCTTTTGCCCTTTAATATTCCCATATATTTTGAAACTGATAACTTTGGCGGTATTTCAACAAACATATGAACATGATTTGGGCATACTTCAGCCTCTATAATTTTCACTTCCTGCCACTCTGAAATATCTCGCAATATTTTTCCAATTTCTAATCTTTTCTGCCCATAAAAAATTTTTCTCCTATATTTAGGCGTAAATACTATATGATATTTGCAATTCCATTTTGTATGTGATAAACTTGACATTGTATCATATGTAGTACTTTCTTCTTTAGTTTTTTTACTGAATATACTATTCATTGATACGCAACTCCTTTCATTTATTTTATCATTTATGCATCGAAACATATTGATATTATAACATGAAAGGAGTTGCTTTGCTACAAAGCTAAAGCCTACTATACTACCGGCATAGCCGGAAGTTTATTTAACAAAAAAATTACAATTATATAAATAATTGTAATTTATAAAATATTTTAGGTATAAATACTATACATCCTACTACTACTGCACCTATTGCTAAAACTAATACTCCACCTGCCGAAATATCTTTAGCAATTTTGGCTTTTTCATTTTTATATGGCATTACCATATCTACAATTGTTTCAATAGCTGTATTAAATAATTCTCCACTAATTACACTTGAACAACATATAATACATATAGCCCACTCATATTTATTGATTTTTAATAAACATCCTGCAATAATAACTAAAAACATCGCTAAAATATGAATTTTCATATTTCTTTCAGTTCGAAATGACGAACAAAGTCCTTGCCATGCATATTTAAAGCTATTAGCTAATTTTTTGGATTTTACGATTATTTTTCTTTTATCTTTTAATTTCATCTTTTTCACTCTCTAATAAAAATTAATTTCTTTTACATTTATTTTTCTTTTTTAGTATACTTGATATCATATTTATCTAATAAATCAATTGTTATTTTTCCATGTTTTAAAGCTTCTTCTGCAGTCATATATTCTCCATTTTTAAAGTATACTTGAACAACTTTTGTTTTTTGCGATTGATAATAATATTCGTATTTTTCATCTTCATAAAACTTATATTCTATACCATCTAAATATTTTTTATAATATTTATTTCCATTTGCTAGTATTGTATAATCTATCAATTTTGGTTCATCTGTTTCTTCAATCTTTTCTAAAACATCTTCAGTATCAACTTTTAATGCAAAATATGGGTTTTGTGAATCTTTTTCTTTCATGAATATTATAAACTTATCTTTAAAGTAACAATATTTTGTATCATTATTTATTCCAAGATATTCGGTTACAATTGTTGCTTTACTATTTAAATTACATCCTTTTTCATTTAACGAAAAATTAACATTTTGAACGACATCTGTAAAATATAATCCATTTGTATCTTTTATAAATTTTCCATATAAATCATTATATGCTATCATTCCATTAACTCTTACATAAGGAACTAATAATTCATCTTGTTCTTGGAATTCTCTATTTCCTGTATACTCATTTGTCTTTTTCTTAACATCATTATAATATTCATTAAATGATTTGTTGTCATCTGTTCTATAAAGTATTATTTCATCTCCTTCTTTTGTCTTTAATTTAATTGCAAAATTATCACTTAATTGATTTGTTTCACTTTTTTTATTATAAAATAATATTTCTATATTTTTATTCATTTTTTCTGAACTTGCATTATTTATTCCAAAATATTTAATATACTCTTTTCCATTTGCAAAAGTAGTATATTTGTAATCATTACTAAAATTATCAAATGTTTCTAAAAAGTTTAACTCTTTATTTAAAGTTGCATCTATTTTATATCCGTTTGTTACTGTTCTTTCAACATTTATTTTATAGTCATTTTGATCTAACATTTCTTTTGAAAAAGTACTATTATTTAGTTCATCAATAATAGGCAAATTACTATCTTCAAGCTCTAACTTACTTTTTCCAAGTTTCTCTTCTAAATCTTTCCAAGCCAAATCTAATGTGCCTATCCATAAATTATTTATTGTGTTTTCATCTAATGTACTTTGATATGATGGATTAATTGTTATATTATGATTTGTATTATACTTTTTGTAAATTTCCGTTACTGCAAATGTAATTCCTGTTAAAGAAATCGCTATTGCTAATACAATTATTATTATTTTTGAAACCTTATTCATATTCTCAAATCCTTTCTTTAGCAGGATTTTTCGTAATTGTTTTTTTCCTCTATGTATTAAATTCTTTGTATTTTGGAGATTTTCACCTAATATTTTTGATGTCTCATTATAAGAAAGTCCTTCTATATTGGTTAGGTATATAGCATTTCTATATTTTTCATTTAATTCGTTAAGTGCATTTAATACTTCTTTTTTTGATTCTTCTTTTGTTATAACATCTAAAACATCATTTTCTATCTTTTCTACTTCATCATATAAAAATTTTGTTGATATTTCATTTCTTCTTTTTTCTATATTTGCATAATTATATGCTCTACTTCTAGCTACAAGATATATGTAATATTTAAATGAAATATTTTCTTTCATTTTATTTTGCATAACATAGATAAATGTTTCTTGTGTTATATCTTCTGCTTTTTGGTAATCTTTTATTATATTATAAACAAAATATTCAATTTTACTTTTATATTTACTATATAAATATTCAAATGCTTTTTTGTTTCCATCTAAATAATCATTGTACAATTTTTTATCTAAATCTATCTCCATTTTTTACCTGCTTTCATTTATATATACAAGTAACTTTTACAAAAGTTTCATTATATATATAAAATTTTTAACAGATTGTCTTTTTACATATAAAAATTAGCTTAATAAAATAAAGTTTCACATTATATATAAAGTATTATAAGAATAACTATAAAAGATACTAAAAAGTATTTTTTCCAATCAATTTCTGTTTTACCAAGATTATATTCACTTGTTGCTTTTTTAGGATTATTAACATAGAACAAATCTACTTCGTCCTTTAAATGACCAACCTTCTCAAAAATTTTTGATGTATATATTTTTCCATTATATTCATATTGATAAATTCCCATATCAACATTTTCATCCATGTCAATGTCTTGTGGATGAACAGAGTTGTTTATTCTTACTGTTTTACTTTTTATTAATTTTGAATGAACTACATGTTTTTCATCCATAGCTTTCTTCAATAGTTTAATTCTTTTTGAATCTGTTATTGATACTGCTTTTATTAAATAAATAATTACTGTTACAAATACAGAAATTACAAAACTAATCAAAAATTTCATTTATTTTTCCTCCTATTCATAAGAGTTTTTATATTCTTAATTCAAATATATATTAAATAATATTTATAATATCCCCTCTAATAATTTCTATATTGATTTTTATCAGCTCTTTCATCATATTTTCTATCAAAATCTTTGTTTTTAAAAAACCAATCTGTTTTCCTGTCAGAATGACTTCTTCTTGTTGCCTTATCAAATAATAAATCAACTAATGCTATAATAGCTAAAATAAGTCCAAGTGCAGCTGCTAATAAATTTTGAATTGTAGACATAGATAATGCTTCTTCGGTTCTGTTTATAATTAAATTATTAAAAATATAGCCTCCAAAATAATATAAATATGTAATCATATATGCTCCGGTTCCTATTATACTTCTTTTTTACAAATAATACTATACAAACTATTGTTATAAATAATATTACAACTTCTTTATTAAAATCAAAAGCAATGAACCCTCCAAAGTCAGTTCCTCCAAATTGAACGGTTAGTGCTATAATTAATCTAAAAATCCAAAACATTCCCATAAACATTACAATAAGCCATGAAGATAAATTTCTCATTTTTTTTATGGATATAAACAATTATAATAAATTGTTTATACCTCTCTCCTTTCTTATAATATATAAAGGCGGCCATTGATTGGTCGCCTTTTTACTTTATGTTTTCGATGGCGATTTTATTATTAATCAACAAAATCAAATTCATCTTTAAATTTATCTTTAAAAATTTCGAATACTTTCATTAAAACATCTTCATCTTCAACACTTACATATGATTCTTCGTCTGAATCATCATCTGTATCTTCTAATTTTAATATAACTACTTCTCCATCTTCCTCTTCATCTTCATTTTCCTCAGCCATAGGTAAAAGTACCACATATTGTTCATCTTCGTATTCAACTAAATCCAAAAATTCGAACTTTACCTCATTTCCATCTTCATCATTTAGTATAACTATGTTATCTAATTCTTCATTATTTAAATCTTCACTCATCTTCTTTACATTCCTTTCTTAAATTTGAAATTTCTTCAAACTTTTCTTTTTATAATAAATAATTTTAATATCTTTTTTATTATGAATCTTTAAGAAAATATTTTAACTTATGTTTTTACATTTTTCTACATACGTTTCTAAAATATATACTGCAGAAATAGTATCTACTATATTTCTTTTTTTATGCTTATTCAAATCTAAAAAATTCATGGTCTTATGTGCTGCAACAGTTGTGAGTCTTTCGTCTATATAATCAATTTTCAATTTATTATATTTACATTTTAGCTTATGCATAAATTTTTTTGTAAGCTCCATTCTTTTAGATTCTGAACCATCCATATTAAATGGCATACCTATAACAATTGTATCTATTTCATATTTAATTAAAAATTCATCTATTTTTTTTAATAGAATTTTATCATTACCTTCGTTTTTTACCGTCTCTAAGCCTTGAACTGTTATATTTAACGCATCAGTTATAGCAAAACCAGTTCTTGCTTCACCGTAATCAATCCCTAAAGTCCTCATTATTTTTCTATTCCTACATAATATTTTACCATTTTTTCTAGTAATTCATCACGCTCTATTTTTCTAATTTTATTTCTTGCATCTTTATGACTAGTTATATATGTTGGATCTCCAGATAGAATATATCCAACTAGTTGATTAATAGGATTATATCCTTTTTCCTGTAGAGCTTGATACACTTCTTTAAGAATTTCTTGAGCATTTAAATTCTCATCTTTTTCAACTTTAAAACTCATTGTTTTGTCAAATTCCATACTTTTTTCCTCCTATATACCTAAATATTTACTATTTCAGAATTATCTTTTGCATCTTCATCTAAATACTTTTCCATTTTTCCTAAAACTTCTTCCATTCCAGTTCCTTTGTAATATGATGATACTACAAAGTTTAGTTGTGGTGTTGCTATTTTTACCTTCTTTTTTCTTTTTCCTTTTTTTGATTTTTCCTTTGATTCTTCAGATTTTTCATCTAATTTTGATTTTTTCTTATCATTTTTCGTTGAAATCTCTTTAACTTCAAAATTTTCTTCTAATGAAACTTGAAGTTTTTCAACTGATTCTTTTACACTATTTATAAAATCAGTTACTGAATCACTTTCAACACCACAAAATACTATTACGAATTTAGGTCCCATATATCTAACAAAAATATAGGATTCAGCAATATTATCTTCAATATACTTACTAGTCTCTGTTATAACTTTATTTCCCAATTCCCTAGAAATCTTATTTATTTCTTCAATATTTACAATTTTAAACATACACACTGCTGAAATAGCATAATTATCAATGGTTTTCTTTCCTTCACCATATAAATATTCAACTGTCTTAAGTCCTGTAAATAAGTCTGTTCTAACAATATTCTCTAGCGTTTTTTGATAATCAACTGTTTTTAAAACTGTTACAATATTTTCTCTAACTGTTTCAAATATAGTTGTATCTATATTATCAAAATCATGTGGTACTCCGCTTTCAATTATCCAATACCCTATATAAACATTGTCTATGTATAGAGGAAAGAATATAGCAGATTTTGATCTTCCAAATTCTTCTCTTTGATAAGGAAGTCTTTCATTATCATTATTAACAGTTATATATTTTGGTACAGATGCAGCTATACTGTCTTTAAATATATCCACTTCATGTAAACTTTTTTAAAGCTTCCCAATGTCTTTGAGATACATTTGATGCCTTAATAATATACTCTGTTCCATCAAATACAACTATGGTTGAATATTTTATTTCATATTTCTCAATCATTACTTCATTTATAGCTTGAATTTTTTTATCAACGTCCATGTCTTTTCCAACAATATTCATAAAATCTTGTAAAATATTTAAATTTGTAACTCTTTGGCTCATATTGTGAAATGTTTGAATTTTTTTATGAATCGACATATTATATATCATTAAAGCTAGTATAACAAAAACCAAAATTATTATTACTATTAACACGAACTTGTCCCTCCATTTTCTGTTATTATTTTATATTTATTATTTTCTTAATATTTTTTTCTCATATTATTTAAAGTGTTATTCATACTACTTGAAAAACTACTTACATAAGTTTGATCGTTTTTAGCTTTATCCTTTTTATTTCCACTTATTGCTTGTCTTGGTGCTAATTGGTATACTTTAGATGATAAATTATTTAAAACATTTTTAAATTCCTTTGGATAATTATTAGATGAAATGTCGCATTCAGCTATACCTGATAAATATTTCACATAAACTTCTTCATTAAATGGCACCTCTGTATACTGAACATTATTTCTATCAAATAATTCTGTCATAAAAGACATCTCCGGATCATTATAAAATGCCATTCCTCCTATTATATTTTTTGAAGCCACACCTTTTAATCTTAAATATTTATTTATTACTATACGTATTTTACTTTCATCTAATACATTTTTAGATTTTAATTCACGTAAAAATGCTGTAAGTGGTTGTATGGTAAGTATATCCATACTCTGTACAAGATAAATCTCTTGTGCATTCTCAAAATATTCTATAGGTGTATCATAATCACAATCAATTAATACACATGTGTGATTTTTTACTAAAGTTTCTAAAATTGGTCCATAATTTTTTATTTGTTCCTTTTCCATAGGTAGTCCTGTATAAACAGTTAAATTAGGATTTGTCTGAACTCCATATGCATTTCCTAAAATTAAATTTTGAAAACAATTTGCAGCTGTTTTCCTTAAGTTTTCTTCATTTTTAGTATATATATAATATGCATTTTTATTTTTTGTAGCATCAAGCAAAGCAACATTTACACCTAATTTTGATAAATATTCCGCCACATTATTTACAATAAATGATGTTCCATTTTTACTTGTCCCAACAAAAGTAATAACCTTCTTTTCAGGCGTAAGAAGTCTTTGATATTCCATTTTATTAAAGTTAGATAAATAATCTTTTTCTTCTGAATTTCTACCCAAATTACTGTACATATTGCTTGTGTAATTATTTTGATATGCTAAATTAGAGTTATCATCATATTCTTCTTTATTCTTTTCCTCGCCTTCTTCTATATTTTCAAATCCTGGTAATATACTTTCATTAGTTTCATCATTTTCTACTTCGTCAAAGCCTGGTAATATATTTTCATTTGTATTACTATCCTCATCATCAAATCCAGGCAATATATTCTCACTTTGATTATTCTCCTCAAACCCTGGTAAAAGTTTCTCTTCTTGTTCTTCCTTCTGCTTTCTCGGTCTACCTCTCTTTTTGGGTCTAACTTCTGTTATTTCTTCTTTTACCGTCTGTTTTCTTGGCCTTCCTCTTTTTCTTGGTTTCTCTTCTATATCTATTTTTTCGATTTCATCCGTATTATTAAATCCATCTTCAATTTTATTTTTTTCTTCTGAAATATCATATTTTTTTCTTTATTGTAATTTATTCTCGTTTTCATATTCATCATAATCTTCATCTTCAAAATCATCTTGAATGCTTACTTCAGGGCTTTTTATATTTTTTGTTAAAACCCTTTTTATATTAGAACTTTTCATTGTTGTTGGTACAACAACTGGTTTAGATGTTTTATTTAGAGTATCTTGCATTAGAAGCTTTTCACTTGGTCCTGTTTTATCCTTTAGTTTTTTTCTTGCAGAAACCTTAGACATCAAGCCATTAGATGTTGCAATCTTTTGATATTCAGGTGACTTTTCTTCTAGAACTGCTTTTACATTTAATGGTAGCATTGAAATAATTATCTTCAATTGATTTTCATTATATTGTGAAACAATGTTATTAAAACTTTGTACATATTTATCTTCATTTTTTCCTAACTTTTTAAAATGATTTAATATATTTCTCATTTCATCTTCATCGACATCATTCTCATTTTCCGGTTTATAATTAATTTCATCTGATTCGATATTATAATAAACTTTGCTTGTTTTTTGGAACGTGGTCTATTTATCAATTTACAAACTTCATCAATACTTCTGTCATTACCTATAATTGCATTATAAATTCCTATTCCAAATAATTTTACTAAAATATCATCTGCTTTACTTCTTCTCTCTGAACCGATTAAAATTATGTCTATATTTTCTTGATTTCCATCTATAGCCTCATCGCTTATCTCGTCCAATTTATCAAAAATAAATTTATCTCTTTGTTCATAACTTGAACTAGTGAATTCTTCTAAGTCTTCACTTATAACTATTCTATCATATGATTTATCTCTTTGTAACTCTTTTAATATTGCATTGTAAAAATATACATTTTTATATGAAATTATTTCTTTATACTCTTTTTGATATTTTTTAACAACTTCAGTCGAAATGTTTTCATCATTTACTGCAAATAAAACCTTCATTTGTTTCTACTCCCTTCCAAATTTAACAACTATAGCAAATACAAGTGGTAAAACTTGACATATAACTGTTAGAGTTATAAATGTAACTATTAACGCAAGTCCTTTCTCTTTAACTTCTAAGTGTTTTAAACCGATTACATAATCGCAAATTACCCCTATTACTATTCTAAGAAACAGAAAGGTATGCTCCATACTTGCAATAAATGCAATATATATGCTGTTGTTCCATATGCTGCAGAGCCATATTTTTTTCTTGATAATCTTCGATTGTTTTTAACTCGTCATTTTTTATTTCTACTAAAGTACTTTCTGTTTTTGAATCTATTACTTTATTGTTAGCTGCATATGATATATTTAAATTTCCTAATAAAAACATTGTTATAATTATTAATATAATCTCTGTAGATTTAATTATTTTTCTCATATATTTCCCCCTATTTGTTATTACATCTAACTATTTTTTTTACTACTATATCATACAATACTATTAAAAAAATAGCAAGAAAATTTTAATAAAATTTTTAATTAATTTTACTATATAAATATTTAATTTGATTATATACTTTATTTGCCCATTCTTTGTCTGTTGCATAGCTTTTTTCCCACAGCTTCTATACTATTTCCTTTATAATACTTTCCACTTGCTAAAGAATTATCATAAATCTTAGTTCCTGAAGGATTGATATAATACTTGGTGAATACTCTTGCTATCAAATCAATTGATTCCGAATAACTCTCAAAATTATACGCACCATTATAAGGATTTGAATCATATGCTCCATATCCAAAAAGATTATATTTTTTCGAAGCTATTTTTGAAGTTCCCCAAGCACTTTCATGTATTCCAACTGCGGCAACAAATAGTCCATTTATATTATACTCTTTTTCTATATAATAAAAATATTTAGCATTATTTTGAAAAACTTTATTTTTGTCTTTTGAGTCTGTAAGTACTTTTTCAAATTGTTCCAATGATAATCCACTTGGTTTATTTAGAGGAATAGTAAATTCTATATTTTTAGTTACACTTTTATTAACTTTAGGTTCAACGTAAATTTTTTCCTACATCTATTATTTTATTAAGTGAAGCTTTTGTAATTATTGCTTTTACTCTTTCTTCATTTATTAAATTATTATTTTCGTCATATGTCCTTTTAATAGTTATTTTTTGTGTTCCATTTCTTCCTTCTTGTGCAATACATGTTGTTCCTTTATAAAGTTCTTCATTATTTCTGTACTGAGTAAGATATTCTAATTCTTCTTCATATGTCTCTATTTCTTCTCTATTACATTTTGACTTTGTATTTTCGTTTATTATTTTATCTATATCAATACTATCTGCATTGCTTATTTTAATATCATTTTCTAATTTTTCGCTAGATTCTTTGGTAGCATATGTATTGTTTGACATTTTTGATATCATAATTATTAAAATAAAAATCGCTATTAATATACAAAAAAAAAGTATTTTCCTATTTTTTTTATCTTTTGACATACTAATCACCTGTTTTAATTTTAATATTTATGGCGCTTTTTGTCAAGGTATTTTTTAATGCAAAAAAAGGCAGTAGTAAGGCGATTTGCCTTTCTAATTTGCCTTTTAAAAAATTTATTAATATAAATTATAAATTAACGTAAATTGTTGGATCCTCATATTTTCCATCTTTTAAAAGTTCAAAATGTAAGTGATAAGTATCATTTCCTTCAAAAGACGCTTAATTTCCAATAGTTCCTATTGTTTGACCTTGAGTAACTTTTTTTTCTCCTTCAACAACAAACTCAGCTGTTAATAAATTGGAATAAATTGTTTTATAGCCACCTTCATGACAAATAATAACAGTTAAGCCATATCTCGGATCATTTTTTATAGATTCCACTGTACCTTCAGCTGCTGCAACAACAACTTGAGTCTTATCAGCCTTTATATCTATTCCATTATGAGTAATCCATTCTTGTAATGTCTCAGAAAAAACTAGAGAGTCTGAAGCAAATTCCCTAATTATTTCACCCTTTACTGGTGCTGTAAAACTAACATTTTTATTCTCATTGTTTTTAGTTTCTTTTTTTGTATTTTCTTTATTTATTGAAGAAGATTCATTTTTGCTATTTGTAGTATTTGATGATTCTTTATTACTTGAAGAAACTTCTTTATTTGTATTAACATCTTTATTTGTTGTATTAGTATTTTTTTGTGCATTATTCACATTAGTATTAGAAGTACTATTCTCTTTTGTTTTTTCATCTTGTTCATCTTTTTTTACCTCATTTACACTCTTTCCAATTTCTGATGTAGTACTTTCCAATCCTTCATCAGTTATCTCTGTTTTTTTACTTACTTCTGTACCTTCTATAGTATCATTCGATTTGATATTTTTTATAAAAATTACAAGTATAGTTAACAAAATTATAATCCCCAAGCAAAAGATTCCCGAAAATGCTATGTTCCTAATTATTTTTTTCCTGCTCTTTTTTTCTATTTTCTCTCATATAATCCTCCTTAAAATAATTTATTTAAATTTATTATTTACTGTTTAAGGAAAATTATACTATTATGCCAACAAATTATATATCTTTTTTTCCACAAATTCTTTTTCTTGTAAGTTCCATAAGATTTAATCTAGTAAATCCTTCAACTTGAGTTTTTGCTCTATCTTCTTTTAATGAATTTTTTAATAATTCTTCAATTTGTTTTTTATCTTCTTGTTTTTGCATATCGATATAATCAACAATAATTATACCTCCAATATCTCTTAGTCTTAATTGTTTTGATATTTCCATTGTAGCTTCTTTATTTACTTTAAAAATTGTTTTTTCTAAGTCCTTATTTCCTGTGAATTTCCCGGTATTTACATCTATTGCTGTCAATGCTTCTGTTTTATCTATTGTGATAAAACCTCCACAATTTAGCCAAATTTTTCTTTTTTGTAATTTTTCTATCTGCTTATTAAAATCTTCTGAATCAAATAAGTCTTTATTTTCTTTTAATTCTACCTTTATATTATATTTTTGTATTTCAACCAACTTTTTTATTTTTTCGTATTCAGATTTATTGTTTAATGTCACCTTTTCTAGTCCTTTACAACCTAAATCTACAATCATTTTTTCTTGAATTTCTTCGCTCTCTAAAATTAATTTTGGACCAAATTTTGTCTTCTTTGCTTTTCCAATAATTTCCTGCCACACAGATGACACCATTTTTATATCATTTAATATTTCATCATTTTTAGCATTTAAAGCCGACGTTCTTATAATTGCTCCATCACCTTTAGGAATATTCTTTTGAACTAAATCCAAAAGTTCTTTTTTTCTTTTATTATCTTCAATTTTTTGCGAAATTGTTATAAATCTTGTTTCAGGCATGTAGACTATGTATTTACTTGGTAAACTAATATGTGTAGAAACTCTAGCACCTTTTGTTTCAACTGCATCTTTTTTTACCTGTATAAGAATTGTATCATTTAATTTTAGTACATTTGATATTTTTAAATTTGGATCAAATTTTTCTGTTCTCTCGTCTATTTGTGGAATTGCATCTTTTAAGTGGATAAAACCTTTTCTTTTCTTCCCCAAAATCAACAAAAGCGGCTTGCATTCCTGGAAGAATATCTGTAACTTTTGCCAAGTAAATATTTCCTTCTAACCTGTCTTTTTTATCTTCTTTAGTTATTTCGTAAAATTCTTGTATTTTGTAATCTTTTATTAATGCAATTTTTTCAACATCATTTTGTTTTTCTACTATTAGTTCTAACATCATTTACTCCTTTAAAATAATTTTGTTTAAATTAATTGATTTTATTCATTGCAATATCAATTCCGTTTTTTAAGACTTCTTTTACAGCATCTTTTGCCTTTTTTATTCCTGGAATATATTTTTTATATTCTTCTTCAGACATTTTACCTATAACATATTCTATAAGTTGACTTTTATTTTCTGGCATTCCAATTCCAACTCTTATTCTTGGAAATTCTTTTGTGTTTAATCTATATATAACAGACTTCATTCCATTATGAGTTCCTGGGCCACCTTTTTTTCTTATTTTTACAATGCTAATTTGAAGATCTATATCGTCATAAATTACAATTATTTTATCAGGTGTTATTTTATAAAATTGTGCAATTTCTTGAATTGAATCACCACTTAAATTCATAAATGTTTGTGGTTTTACAAGCACAACTTTTTCATTTTCCACGTTTCCAATTCCATATAAAGCTTTAAAACCTTTTTTAGAAATCTCTATTTCATATTCTTTTGAAATTTCATTTAATACATCAAACCCCATATTATGTCTAGTTTTACTATATTCCGGTTCTGGGTTACCAAGTCCAACTATTAAGTACATCTCATATTTTAAATGCTTTTCAGCATTTTCTCCTTGTTCATTCTATTTAGGTTTTTAATGGATACCTATAAACCAAATTACAAAATAATTAATTTCTATTCAATTTTTTTACTATCATTTCTTTCATTTTTGCAACAAATGTATAAATATATTCATCTTTTAAAATAATTAATACTCCAAAATATACCGCTACTCCTATTAAAATTTGAAGAGTTACACACATAATTCCTGTTAATACTAATCTAACAAGCATACAACAAACAAACATTAAAATGCTTGCAAAAATATATTTATAACTTAGTTTTACAATTTCTCTTAAATTTAATTCCTTTCCAACATGGTATCCTTGCACAGCCACTACTGCCACTTGTGAAAGAATTGTTGCAATACATGCTCCAATTGATTCAAGCTTTATAATTAGTACATAATTTAAAATAAAATTTACTACAATTCCAATTGTAACAGAAATTGTAAATTCCTTTTGTTTCTTACTTGGTAATAAGTATTGAGTTCCTAAAATGTTTGATAACCCCATTAATAAAACAATTGGAGATAATATATTCATTAATATTACAACTTTATCATATCCTTGTCCAAAAAACAATGGTACAAATTCTTTTGAAATTGCAATTAATCCAAATATAATAGGAAAACTTAATAAAAATACAAAATTAAAAGATTTTTTCATATATATCTTTATTTTATTTTTTTCTCCTGTTGCAAACATATTTGCTATTCTTGGAACCATAACTGTTCCAAGTGATGTAACTATTGTAAGCAACACTCTTATTATTTTTTGGCTTTGCTCATAATATCCTGTTTCTGATTTATCTTTAATAAGTACACCAAGCATTGTAGTATCTAGCATATTATATACTTTATTTTCAAATTGAGGTATAAATAGTAGCATTACAGCAGGAATCTGTTTTACTATATTTATATTTTTTACTTTTATACCTCTAAAATATTTAGGTAAATATGCCCATAAAGAAATATTTCCTATGAAATCTGCTAATGCATATATAGTTAAATATTTATTTAAATCAGAAGGCTGTTTTACAAATATAAAAATAAGCACTACACTTGTTAACCTTACTAAAATATTTCTTGTAACCGTTTTTTTAAATTCTTCTAATCCTTGAAAAAACCAACTTATATCAAACATAGCAGCAAACAATTCAAATATCAAAATTCTATAATATTGACTATATTCGCCATTTCTCATAAATGTAAAATAATATATAATTGTTGCAAATATTAAAGTTATTGATCTAAATAGTACCAATTCTATGAATATTTTTTTTCTTTTTTCTTTATCATTTTGGACATAAGCAATTTCTCTTTGTCCATATAATGCAATTCCTAATGAACCAAAAATAACAAAATAATTTACAATCGTATATGTATAACTATATATTCCAGTAGCAGTTGCTCCCAGTGCTCTTGCTAAATATGAAGCTGTTACTAAAGGTAATAATAAAGTTAATATTTGGTAAGTTAAATTATATAAATAATTTTTAGCTATACTTTTTTTTTGCCATTTCTTACAGATGCAGCTGTAGCAGCATCCTTCCTCCTTTTAATACTTTTATCTTGAAAAAATTGTTTTTTGTCTTCTACCACTAATATTTAATAGTAATCCTATACATATAAAACTAGAAATAAGTGAACTTCCTCCATAACTAACAAACAATAATGGAACACCTGTAATCGGCATTATTCCCATAGTCATTCCAACATTTTCAAGTAAGTGGAATAAAAATATTCCAACTATTCCTGAAGCAATATATGCTCCTTCATCATCTTTTGATGTTTTTGCTATATATATTGCCTTAGTAATTAGCACAACATTTGCGATAATAACCAATGCAGCAATAATAAATCCCATTTCTTCTCCTATAACAGAAAATATAAAATCTGTTGTTTTTGGATACAAATATCCCAATTGTGTTTGATTACCATTTGCAATTCCCATTCCAGTAAGCTCACCTGCACCTATTGCAAGTTTGGATTGAATTATATTATATCCTGATCCTTTTGGATCTAAATCAGGATTTAAGAATACATCTATTCTTGTTTTTGCATATTTGGGTAATATAAAATTATATGTAACAGGTATTAATACTACTACAAGTGCAATTGCTGTAAATATATACTTTTTTATCTAGCCCTGCAACAAATAAGATACTTACTGTTGCGACAACATACTGCACACATTCCATAATCAGGTTCTTTCACAAGTAAAAGCATTGGAATAATAACAACAGCAAATAGTAATAGTAATTTTAGTGGCCTATTAATTTCATTTTTTCCTTTTTTTTGAATTCTATTTATAACATATGTAAGAAATAGAATTACTGAGATCTTAGCAAATTCGCTTGGCTGAAATGAAAAGGCTCCAAACGAGAACCATGCAGTTGATCCATTAATCCTTTTAGTAAATAATACTGCTATCAAAAGAATTATTGAAATTCCATATAAAATAGGGGAAATTTTTAATAATGTCTCATAGTCAATATTTATTACTACAATCATTATAATAATACTTACAATAAGCCACATAATTTGTTTTTTGAATTCGTCTAATCCTGTGGAAATAGTGGCAGAATAAAGTGCAAACAAACCTATTGTACTTAAAACTAATGCACAAATTAAGATTTTCCATTCCATATTTTTTATTATATTTTTTCTCATTTTCTTACTTTCCTTTTTTAATCTAGAAAATAGTATATAGCATATTTTTATTTTTTTTTTCAACTGTTTTTGTAAATAATTTCTTTACACGTCTTTTCTTTAGATAAATTCTTCCCATACTATATTTGCTAAATCAATTCCCTTATTTGTTAGCAATATTTTATTTCCATCTATTCTTAATAAATCTTCATTTACTAATTTATTTAATTCATTTTTAAATAAAATTATTGGATTTTCGTTAAATTTTCTTTCAAATTCATCTATTTTTATTCCATCTATTTTTCTTAATCCTAAAATCATAAATTCTTTTTTGCTCTACTTGTCTATCCTGAATTTCATGTATAGTAATATTTGCTTGAAAATTTCTTGATTCACAATTTTCTATATATCTATTTAAATTACACGTATTCGAAAATCTCTTTTTATTCAAATATGAATGTGCTGCTATTCCAAATCCTTTATATTCTTGTTGATTCCAACAAGCTAAATTATGCTTTGATTCTTTAAATTTTTTCGAAAAGTTTGAAATTTCATAATGGTTATATCCATTTAATTCTAATATATTTTTAACATACCAATACATTTGTCTTTCTGTTTCTTCATTTGGTAAACTCAATTGTTCTATTTTATTTAAATCACAAAATTCTTTGTCATTTACCAATCTTTCTAGCTTGGTCCCTTCTTCTAAAATTAAAGAATAAACTGATATATGAGTTGGATTTAAACTAATTATTTTTGATAAGGTTTCCTTTATATCTTGAATAGTCTGATTTGGAAGACCTATCATTAAATCTACATTAATATTTTGAAACCCATTTTCTTTTAAAGCTTTATATGTACTCAAAAATTCTTCAAAATTATGAATTCTTCCAATCTCTTTTAGCAAAAAATCCTTACTTGACTGAAGCCCTATACTAATTCTATTAATTCCTGCTTCTTTATAAATCTTAATTTTTTCTTCTAAAAACGTTCCTGGATTTAATTCTAAAGTTATTTCTTTTGCTGATTTTGTTCCAAGCTCGTTTAAAATGGCTTTTATATTTTCTGCTTTTTTATATATGATGGTGTTCCTCCTCCAATATAAATTGTATCGAATTCCGTTTTTGGATTTTCTATTTTAAAATTTCTAATTTCTTTAATTACACTTTCTATATAATTTTCTTCATACTTTTCCATTTTGGGATATGAAATAAAATCACAATAATAACATTTTTGTTTACAAAATGGTATGTGCACATAAGCTCCTATTTTTCTCATTTTAATATCATTCCTTTCTCAAGGCATAATCTAACTTTAGAAATATTTTTTTATACAATATAACATTTAAAAAATTTCGCTACTGTTATATTTATTTTAATTAAACAAATCTCCCCAAATATAAAAAAGGCAAAAAGGGAAAATCCCCTAATGCCCTTTTTTATTCAGCTGTTGTTTCTTCGCTATTTTCTATTTTTTCCTCTTTAGACTCTTTTTTTTATTTTCAGCTAAATCTTTCATACTTAAATTTATTCTCTGCCCTGTTCATCAATTCCAATTACTTTTACAGCTACTTTTTCTCCAACTTTTACATAATCATCTACTTTTCTAATATGTTCATCTGATATTTTTGAAATGTGAACTAGACCTTCTTTTCCACTACCTAAATCTACAAATGCTCCAAATGATGTTGTTCTTGTTACTGGTCCATAGTAAATTCCACCAACTTCGATTTCTCTTACAATTTCTTCAATCATATCTAATGCATCATATGCATTTTCAGCTTTTTGACCATATATAAATACTTGTCCATCTTCTTCAATATCTATTTTTACACCGGTTTCTTCGATAATCTTATTAATTACCTTTCCACCTGTTCCTATTACATCTTTAATTTTTTCAACTTTAATTTTTGTTGTAATTATTTTTGGTGCATATTCAGAAATCTCTTTTCTTGGTTCAGAAATTTGTGGAAGCATTATATCATTTAAAATATAGCTTCTTGCTTTTCTTGTTCTTTCAAAAGCTTCTTTATTATTATATCATAAGATAATCCGTCTACTTTTATATCTACTTGAATTGCTGTAATACCTTTCTCTGTTCCTCCAACCTTAAAGTCCATATCTCCAAAGAAATCCTCTATTCCTTGAATATCTGTCATCATCACATAATTATCTGGATTTTCTGGATCTGTAATTAACCCTGTTGAAATTCCAGCAACTGGTCTTTTAATTGGAACTCCTGCATCCATTAATGCTAAAGTTGAAGCACATATACTTCCTTGTGATGTTGATCCATTTGATGAAAGTATTTCCGAAACAACTCTTATTGCATAAGGAAATTCTTCTTTTGATGGTAATACAGGAACTAGTGCTTTTTCTGCTAAAGCTCCATGACCAATTTCACGTCTACCTGGACCACGAGATGTTCTTGCTTCTCCAACTGAATATGCTGGGAAATTATATTGATGCATATATCTTTTTGATGTTTGTGTATCTATTCCATCTAATTCTTGTTCTTCACTTACCATTCCAAGAGTTGCAATTGACATTACTTGTGTTAATCCTCTTGTAAATATTGCACTTCCATGAACTCTTGGTAATACTCCTACTTCGCATGAAAGTGGTCTTATTTCGTCTAATGTTCTACCATCAACACGTGTATGTTCATAGAAAATCATATCTCTTACTGTCTTCTTTTCTAATTTATATAAAGCTTCTCCTATATTGCTTGCATCTTCTTGTTGTTTTTCTTCTCCAAAATCTTCTTTGTATTTTTCCATTACCTTTTCTGTTAATTTAGAAATATTCTCATCTCTTACTGTTTTGTCTTTTTCAGTAACCGCTTTTTTCATATCTTCTTTAAAATTGTTTGATAGATAATCATAAATTTCTGGAATAACTGCAAATGATTTATATTCAAATTTAGGTTTTCCTATTTCTTCTTTCATTTTTGAAATAAATTTGCATATCTTTTTAATTTCAACATGTGCTGCTTTTATTGCATCTAACATTACACTATCTTCAACTTCATTTGCTCCGGCTTCTATCATAGCTATTTTATCTGCAGTTCCTGCAACTGTTAATGTTAAATCAGATACATTTCTTTGTTCTTCTGTTGGGTTTATAATAATTTGTCCATTAACTAATCCTACATTAACTGCTGCTGTTGGTCCTCCCCATGGAATATCTGATATTGAAAGTGCTGCTGATGCACCTATCATTGCTGCTACCTCTGGTGAATTATCTTGTTCTACAGAAAGTACTGTTGCCACAACAACTACATCATTTCTAAAATCCTTTGGGAATAATGGTCTTAATGGTCTATCAATAGCCCTAGAGATGTTAATATTGCTTTATCTGCTGGTTTTCCTTCTCTTTTTGTATACGAACCTGGGATTTTTCCTACTGAATATAATTTTTTCTTCATAGTCTACTGATAATGGAAAAAAATCTATCCCCTCTTTTGGTTCTTTTTTGATGCTGTTACATTTACCATTACAACAGTATCTCCATATCTTACTAAGACACTTCCATTAGCTAATCTTGCCATTTTTCCTGTTTCAATGCTTAATTTTCTTCCTGCTAATTCTGTTTCATAAACTTTAAACATATTTTCCTCCTAAATTTTATTATTTTATGTTTATTTTTAGGAATTGGTAACCTCTATAATATTTTAATATAGATATTTTTATTAAAACATTATACAAGCTACTTAAAACCTAAAAAATAAACTTTTTATATTAAATTGTTCTAGTACAAAAAATACTTAAACATTTTAATCCATATTTTTATATTTTTTCTTTAATAAAAGCCTTGTGCTTATTTGCTTGGGCACGAGGCTTTTATCTTTAATTTTTGTTACAAATAATATGATATGTAACTTTATTTAACATTAATTAGAAATATTAATTATTTTCTTAATCCTAATTTTTCAACTATTTCTCTATATCTATTTATATCTTTTTTTGCTAAATAGTTTAATAGATTTCTTTTTTTCCAACCATCTTTAAAAGTCCTCTTCTAGAGTGATATCTTTTTGATGAACTTTTAAATGTTCTGTCAATTCATTGATTCTTTCTGTTAAAAGAGCTATTTGAACTTCTGGTGAACCAGTATCTTTTTCATCTCTTTTATATTTTTCAATTATTGAACTTTTCATTTCTTTTGATATCATTTTTTGCACCTCCTATTAATTTTACTTCCTAAAACTTGGCTAAAAGTTAGGTGTTTAATTTTTAGCTAAGTAGTAGGTAATTTTTAACAATATATATTGTACTACATATTTTTGGTTTTTGCAAGTATTTTTTTTATTTTATTAAAATATCGCCAATTTCAGTTACTGTTCCTGCTCCTTGTGTTAAAACAATGTCTCCATCTTTAACATTTTGTTTTAAATAACTTACACATTCTTCAAAATTTGGTATATATTTAGCTTCTTTGCCTAAATCTTTTATTTTGTTTACTAAGTCTATTGATGAAATATTATATACATTTTTTTCCCTTGCAGCATATATATCTAATATAATTATATTATCATAATTTAATAATGCTTTTGCAAAATCATCTATTAAGGTTTTGGTTCTACTGTATGTATGAGGTTGAAAAACCACCCAAGATTTATTAAATTCTTTATTTTTTAGAGCTTTACTTGTTGCTAGAATTTCTGTTGGATGATGACCATAATCATCATATATTTTAGCATTATTTACTTTTCCTTTATATTCAAATCTACGCCCTGCTCCTACGAATTTTGAAAGTGCAGATTTTACTTTTGTTTTATCTAATCCATAAGCATCACACATTGCAATACATGCTAAACTATTTAATACATTATGTATTCCAGGAACAGAAAGCTTTATTTTTTCATAAAATTTTCCATCTTTATATACTTCATAAGATGAAAAACCTTCTTCATCAAATTTGATATCTCTTGCAATAAAGTTCGCATTTTCGTTTTCAATTCCATATGTAATAACTTTTGCTTTTGTATATTCTCTTAAATCTAAACAATTTTTGTCATCTGCATTCAATACAATAAAACCATCTTGTGGAGCAAGTTTTACGTATTTTATAAATGCTTTTTTTATGTTTTCAAAATTCTTGAAGTAATCCAAATGGTCATTATCTATATTTAAAATGATTTCTGACTTTGGAGAAAATTTTAAGAAACTTTCCACATATTCACATGCTTCAAGTAAGAAATAACTGCTTTCTCCTACCTTATAATTTCCATTTATTTGTTTTAAATCTGCTCCTACTTGAATACTTGGATCTTTTTCTGCTTCTAAAAAACATAGTGATAGCATTGATGTTGTTGTACTTTTTCCGTGTGTACCTGAAACTGTTATAGTATTTTCATAGCATCTTGTAATTTCTCCTAAAAAATCACAACGTTCTATTGTTTCAATATCTAAAAGTCTTGCCGTTTTAAGTTCAATATTTTCGGGATCTATTGCTGCTGTATATACAACCACATCTGCTCCCACAACGTTCTCAGCATGATGTCCTATTATTACATTAATTCCTGAATCAACAAGTTTCCTTGTTGCATCATTTTCTACATTATTACTTCCTGATACATCAAATCCCCACTTTTTTAAAATCTCGGCTATTCCACTCATACTTACTCCGCCGATTCCAACCATATGTTTTTTTGTATTTCTTTAATCTCTCAATATTAGTCATTATATTCTCATTCCTTCCTAATTTGAAATGAATTTTGTGTTTAATAAAATAATTTTTATATTATTTTATTTAGATTTTTTTTACAATTTTAGATTATATACTTATATTATTAAAAATTCAATAGAAAAGTGAATTTTTAATAATATAAAATAATATCGGCAGTTAAATGTATTTTAACTACCGATACCAAAATGAAATTTTATTCACACCCATGACAATGAGAACAATTACCACTACAGTTATCATCATTATCATCTTCCATTTCTCCATCCCAGTCTAATTCAATAATGTTGCCACATTCTGGGCATTTTATTTCTTTCATTTCATCATCTAAATTCGAATTGAATTCGTAGTTGCAATATGGACAAATTACATCTATTCCTTCATTTTCCTCTTCATAAATATCTCTTAATATGCAGTTTACCTTTTCTGTCATATAATCTAATTTAGATGATAATATATTTATTTTTTCTTCAAGATTTTTAATTTTTTTGTCTACATCTTCATTATAATTTTCCAAATCAAAAAATCCCTTTCTATAAAAACTAAATTCTTTCCATATATTCACATGTACGTGTATCTATTCTTAATACATCTCCAATATTAACAAACATAGGAACTTGAAGCTCTAATCCTGTTTCCAATGTAGCAGGTTTTCCAGATGTTGTAGTTGTATTTCCTGCAAATCCAGGCTCTGTATAAGTTACTTCTAATTCTACAAATATTGGTGGTTCTACTGCAAATACCTTTCCTTTATATGATAATATCTTTACTTCTGTATTTTCTTTTAAGTATTTCAAACAATCTCCTAATTGTTCTTTATTTAAAGGCATTTGATCATATGTTTCATTATCCATGAAATAATATAAATCTCCATCATTATATAAATATTGCATTTCTTTCTTTTCAATTTCTGCTCCTGGATATTTATCAGATGGGTTAAAAGTTTTTTCTAAAACAGCTCCTGTTATAACGTTTTTTAATTTTGTTCTAACAAATGCTGAACCTTTTCCTGGTTTTACATGTTGAAACTCAACTACTCTGTATACATTTCCTTCCATTTCAAATGTTGTTCCATTTCTAAAATCTCCTGCTGAATAAACTGCTGCCATAAATTATTTCTCCTTTCAAATTTAAAAATATTTTTATATTTTTTACTTTATAAAACTGTTGTCAAAATTTTCTATGCCAACAGTAATAATTGACGAATAAGTCAATCATAAATTTATTTTATTATTATACACTCTTTAGTTGATTCTGTCAAGGCTTGATGTCCTTGCTTTTTAACTAGTACTGTATCTTCTATTCTTACCCCAAAGTTTCCCGGTAAATAAATTCCCGGTTCATCTGTTATAACCATATTTTCTTTTAAAGAATTATCATTTTTTGAGTTAACAAAAGGTTTTTCATGAATCTCCAAACCAACTCCATGCCCTAGGCTATGAATCATATCATATCCATACTCTGCAAAATTGTTTTCTAATCTTCTTGATAAATTTTTTATATTTTTTCCTTCCTGTATATCATCTAAAACTTGTTTTTGATTTTTTAAAACCAAATTATAGATTTTTAATTGCTCTTCTGTAGGCTCTCCAATAAAAATAGTTCTTGTCATATCAGAACAATATCCTTTTACCTTACATCCCATATCTATTAATACAATATCCTGTTTTTCTATTTTTCTATTAGTTGGAATTGCATGAGGTTTTGAAGTGTTTTCACCTGAAGCAACAATTGTTTCAAATGATTCTCCTTCTGCAAAATCTCTATAGAAGTCCTGAATTTTTCTTGCAACTTGAATTTCAGTCATTCCTGGCTTTATATATTGAATTATCATATTAAAACAATCATCAGTTATTTTACAAGCTTTTTTTATATACTCAATTTCTTCATTGTCCTTTATCATCCTTAGCGATTCAATAATTTTAGTAGCTTCAACGAAATTATTAATTCTAAATTTATGCATATATTCTTTGTATTTGGAATAAGTAATGTAGTCTTCTTCGAACCCAACATTTTCACAAAACATAAAGTAATTTTCAAAGTCATCTTTTGATATATTTTTTTGATCATCTACTACAATTTCATCAAATGGCGTTAATATGCTTGTTACATATTCAGTATATCTACTATCAGTAACATAAATATTTTCTTTTCTTGTTAACAGCAAAATGCCTTCTGCATCTATTCCCGTTAAATATTTTACATTAATAGGATTTGCTACAATCATCCCTTGTAAATCCATTCCAGCCATTCTATGTCTTAATAATTGTATTCTTTCATTCATATTATCCCTTCTTTTTTACTTTATTTATAATTTAATTGCATATGCTTCAGCTTTGCAACTTTCTACTATATAATCCTAAACTAAATATATTCCATAAAATAAATACTATTTGTTCATATGGTACAAAGATTGCAATTAAAGTTCCTATTACGATAAACGGTCCAAATGGTATATACTCATCTGTCTTTTTTTTATTCTAGTTACTAATAGAATTATACTAAGGACTGCACCTATTAAAAATGAAAGCAACGCTATAATTATTATGTTTGAAAGTCCAAAATACAATCCTAATGCTCCCATAAGTTTAACATCACCAAGTCCCATTGCTTCTTTTCCATAAACAAGTCCACCTAGTAAAGTAATCACTAAAAATATTCCTGCACCAGCAAGCATCCCAAATAACATATTTATAGAAATTGCTACATTTGATAGTCCATAAAGGAAAGTAAAAATAATTCCTATTTCAAACATTGTTAGGTTCAATCTGTTTGGAATAATTTGTAATTTAAAATCTATTACCACAACACATAATAACATTGGTACTAAGATTAAATATTTTATTAAGTCAAAATTTGCTACTAATGTATCATGAATTCCAAATCTATATAAAATTCCGACGTAAAGAGCTGCATTTATAAGCATTAAAATATAATTTGGAGAAAATTCTTCTTTATATTCTCTAAAAAAATCTAAACTGAAAACTTTTTTATACTCTGGAAGTCTTTTGTTTGACCAGTTTACTATTTCTCCAACAAAAAGGCCCACTATCGCTATTATTATATAATATACTATATTTACATCATTTATATACATTTGTTTTTCTCCTTTTATTCTTTAGAATTTTTTCTTACTATTCCGCTTTTCTATTTTTTTCTTAAATTGATTTTCTATAGGTCTTTTCCATGCTGTATACCAATAATCTTTTTTTGTTACTGGATCAACTAAAATTGTAAACATATTGCATCTGTTTCCACCTACTACATCTGTAAATATTTGATCTCCAACAACTGCAATATTTTTTTCATTTGTTTTTAGTATGTCTCTTATTTTTAGAAATCCTTTTTTAAAAGGTTTTTTTGCAAACATCTCATATGGTATCTCAAGTTTTTTTGCCACATCTTCTACCTTTTGTTTTTTATTTGTATTTGATAATATATACATCCTTATACCTTGTCCTTGTAATTCTTTTGCCCAAGAAACTACATCATCTGACATTTTTTTATAATAGTCTATTAATGTATTATCTACATCTAATATAAGTACTTTTATTTTATTTTTTATTAAAAACTCTATTTTTATATCCAACACACTTGTAAAGTATATATTTGGGTATATATTCATTTTGCTCTTTCCTTTCTTTTTAAGCCCAAAATTCAAAATTTATCTTATGATACATATTATTAAAAATATTATTACTTTTAATATTGTCTTAAACATCAAATCATAATTAATAAACTTTATTCCAATATTGTTTAATTTTTGGTATTCTTTTGTTACTTCTTCTATTTCATCATTTGATAATATTTTACTTTCTTGCATATATTCTTTTGCTAAAAATTCTGCTTTTATCATTGCATCGTTTTCTAGATAACTTCTTATAAAATAATATATATAACTTAAAAATATAAATATATTTAAAAATATCATTTTATATGGTAGCCATTTTCCAATTGCTAGTACTGATATTATGAAAAAGTAAATTAGATATATATTTGAGTATATAAAGTTAAACTTTAATATTTTTTTATTTTGAATTGAATGTAAACATTCATGAGCTATAGTCTGAATTCTAGTATAACTATTTCTTAAATTTCCTATTAATATTTTGTTTGTCATTGCAATATACAAACAGTTTGACGCATTTTTATCTTCTTCTATTTTTACATCCTCATTATTTAATTTTTTTAATATGCTTTTGCAAACTTCAATATTATCAGGCATTTTATTTACTATTTCATCAAGTTTTGGTCTTTTGGCCATTTTTTTTACTTCTTTTGGATTAAGATTGTATACGATTGCTGTAATTATTAATATTATAATTAAGGTTATTAATACTATTATATATTCCATAATTTTTCACAAAAATTCTAATTATTTTATTATTGATTCTAAAACAATATTAAATTATAATTTTTGTTATCCTCCTATGTTTTTTAATCAACTAAGACATCTTTCACAGATTCTGTAATTATTTTATTTACATCTGCAAGCATAATATTGAACCTAAGTTCAGCTTCGAAATATTTTTTTATTTCTTCGGTTTGAATTAATTCCTCATATATCTTTTGAATTTCAGCTAATTTTTTTTCATCTTTTTTTCCTGTATTTATTAAATTCATTTGTTCTGCATATCTTTCTTTCTCGAAGTTTTGAATTTTTTCTTTTAATTCAGGATTTAAATTTATATATTGTTTGGCTGTTTTAAAATTCACATATTCCTCGGACTCTTCTAGAGATCTTGCTAAATTATTTGCTTCATCATAAACTTTCATAAATTTCGGTTTTAATTAAATTTAAAACCTTCTCTCCTTTCTTTTTCACTCGTATTTTTTAATTATTTTATACTTTATACTTTTTTTTGTCAATGGGTAATTTTAAGGATTTTTTATTAACATATGAACTTGATTTTATTCCTTCAATTCTTTACAACAAAAAAAATATAGTGCATAAATTTTATTATTTTAAATAATTTACACACTATATAATGCACTATATTTTTTCTTTAAATTTTAGGGCGCTTACTCATCCAAACTTCTTTTTTTTAGTTTATCTCCCGTATTTAAATTTCTTAAAATGTTACATCACGTGCCGATAAAAGGGACTTAAGAATTAAGTCACTTTCAAAGTGCTAGAAAGCTAGGCACACACGGAAACCAAAGTAGTCGAGAGGAAGGCCATTAGAATTAAGGTAAGCAAACACACCCGCACTGACTCCAAAACTGTAATAGCCCCCACGATTGAATACTGGACCGCTTGAATTAACAAAGTCAGTGTAATCTGAATTCCATCCTAATGTTTCATTTGTTGCATCTCCTTTTTTATTATTATCTTTATATAATGTTAAATATTTTGTACTATTTGTTGTACTTGAATTTACCATTGCACTATGCCAAATTGGTTTACCTGCTGAACCACCTTCATAAAATGCTGCCACTCTTTCCCATACACATCCATTTAAGTCAAATACTCCTGTCATATTTTTTGTACTACTTGCATTTACATCATTTGGTGTATTATTATTTCCATAACTCGTTACTGCATATACATTTGCTTTTGTTCCACTTGATGCATTATTTACATATATACTATTATTTAAATTTTTATTATTTATAGTTATTTCATTCATATTTTCGGTATTCCCATTTACTCCATATTGGCTATGTGTTAAATAAGCTACTGCTCCCCATTCACTGTTTTTTTCCATATGGCTATCTACATTACTTAGTCCATACATACTTGCCGAATCAATTTCTTGTGATAATAGCCATGCATCTCCTACACTAATTATATTATATGCATATGTATCCTTAAATACTGGATAAGATATTTTCGTTTCTCCCTTTGTTAATGTCTCTTCTAAAAAATTACTAGTAGATTTATATAATGCTGTATATGGTAAGTTTGAATATTGTACAGCTTTAGTTTCTTCTCCTACTGTTGAATTTTGATATCCTGCTGCATATTTTGCAACCCAAAATCCTGGTAATTCAGTTGACCATCCACCATTATCTATATCAGTACCAAACGCTGCATGCAATGTATATCCATCAGTTGTAGTATCTCCTATTTTAACAAAGTTTACTTTAATAGTTTTATTAGTACTATCAATTTTATATTCATATCTTGGTATCCATACCCACATACTTCCATCATCACTTTGAGCATTCGCCCAATTTTGTTTTGAATAGTCATACCATTTATTCCATTCTTCTTTACTGCTTGTTGATGTTAACTTTATCCAATTAGTTCCATTCCAATATACTGCTGTTAAACCTGTTCCATCTATTTTGGGCGTATTTACTGTTCCATTCCAACTGCCATCTGCTACTACGATATAAGTTGCTGTTCCTGTCCATATATCTTTCATTGCTATTTCATAGCCTTCTTTTGTCGTTGTTATTGATTTTATCTTTTTTCCATCTTCATCATAATTTATTGTACCATATTTTTCTAATATTGTTTTTAAAGCACTTTCTGATATATTTCCTTCATTTTCTGCTTGCTCTGCCATTATCTCTGTTTTTATTTCTTCTTTTATTCCTGCTATTTATGATATTTGCTTTGAACTTTTTGTTCTTGTTAATATTCCATTATCTCCTGTAAGCATTGCAATGCTTACTCCTGCTAAAATTAATAATACTATAATTGTTATAATTAAAGCTATTAATGTTATACCTTTTTCACTTTTTAATTTTTTAAAATTCATTTTATCCTCCGTTTTTAACTTTTTAATATTTTTTCCAATAATATTAATATTATCAAAATATGGGGTGTCCTTTATTTCTTTTTTTTTTCTCATATGCACTTTTCTCCTTTTACCTTTTGTTTTTTAACATTATTGTATACTTTGTTATATATTTTTTCAACAAAAAATATGAATATTTTTATATCTCATTAACAGTCTTTATCTCTATATCTGTATAAAAATGCTTAATAATTTCTTCTGCACTTTTCCCCTGTTTTGCTAAGCTATCTGCTCCAGTCTGACTCATCCCAACTCCATGTCCATATCCAACAACATTAAAAGTTATTTTCTCTCCATTTACTTCGATATTAAAATTAGTTGATCTTAACCCTAAAACTTGCCTTAACTTTGTCCCCGCAATTTCTACATTTCCAATTTTTACTGTTCTTGCTCTTTGGCTTTGTGTATATTCTAAAATTTTTATTTCATCTTCTTTTTGTAAATCTATTTCTATTTTGGGATAACTTTCTTTTAATTTTTCTATTAGTTCATCTTTTGAAAGTGTTACACTTGTATTATATCCTGAATATCCGTTCTTCTCCCGACGTTTCTACACTTTGTAAATATGGGAGGTCTTTTCCTCCCCAAACATTACTTGCAGTTTCTGTTTTTCCTCCACTATTAGCATGAAAAAAAGCATCAATAGGTTCATTATTATATGTAATTATTTTTCCTTTTGTTCTATCCACAGCTTGAACAATTTTATTCCAATTCTCTTCGCCTTTATCACTTTCCCATCTTGCTAATCTTCCTTCTTTTGAAATCCATGCTTGGCAACAATTGAAATTATCACATATATCTGCTCCTTCATGTTTATTCCCTGAATTAATTATTTGGTATAATGTGTAAGTTCTCGCTACTATAGCTTGTGCTTTAAGAGCTTCTAATTCATAATTTACAGGCATTTCTGCTGAAACTACACCATACAAATATTCATCAATTGGAATTTCTTCAATAGAATCACTTTCTTTATGATATAACTTTATTGTTGCAAATTTTGTATAATCATAGTCATTTACCACATTTTCTTCATTTTGTATTTTGCTAGTTTCATTTAATGTATTTTTATTTGCAGAATTCTTTACTCTATTTTTAGTAAAAACTGCTGGTAATATAAAAAATACAACCATTATAATAATTAAATATATAAAAATCTTTTTTAAACTTTTCATAATTCAATAATTATGCTAGAAATAATAATGTTATTCCAAATGAGTTAAGGTGAAATAGTTTTTATTAAAACAATTTCACCTTAAAACAGCTTTGACAAGTTATAAATTTTATATACACTAACAAACTAGTTTCTCTTTCATATTTTGCAAAATCTTTTTTTCAATTCTAGAAACCTGTACTTGTGATATTCCCAGTATTTTAGCTACCTGATCTTGTGTGTTTTTTCTTTATAAAATCTAAGTAAAATTATCTCTTTATCCCTCTTTTTTCTAAATTTTCAATTAATTTATGTACAGTAATTTTATCTGTAATTAAATTAGCTTCATCTATATTACTTGAAACTCTTTCTACTATGCTTATAGATTTATCTGTTTTATTATCTGTATATTGTGCATTTTCTAAAGAATCTATCGGATTATTAGCTTCTAAAGCCATAGCAATTTCTTCTTTAGGAACTTTTAAAATTTTAGATATTTGCCCGTAATGTAAGCTCTTCGTTATTTTTCCTAATACTTTTCTTTTTGTAATTCTTTTTATTTTTATATTTAATTCCTTTAAACTTCTACTAACTTTTATTGGTCCATCATCTCTTAAAAATCTTTTTATTTCTCCCAATATATATGGAACTGCATATGTAGAAAGCCTCACATCAAAATCTATATTAAATCTTCGAATGGCTTTTTACAAGTCCCATACATCCTATTTGATATATATCTTCTGTATCATATCCTCTACCAGTAAATCTTTTTACAATACTCCATACTAATCCTTGGTTTTCTTCGACTAATTTTGACATTTCATCTTTATCTCCATTTTGGGCTCTTTTAATAGTATTTATGTCATTTTCGTACAAATTATTTACCCCCTTAGAGCTTCTTCTAAAGTGATTTGTGTCTCTTCTGGTTCTATAGATTTTATTTTTTTAGACATTGTAACTTTTGTTCCAACTCCAATTATAGATTCTACTTCTAAATTATCCATAAAACTTTCCATAATAGTAAATCCCATACCTGACCTTTCTAGATTCGGCTTAGTGGTGTAAAGCGGTTGTTTAGCCATTTCTATATTTTCTATTCCTTTTCCTGAATCTGAAATTTCTATAAAAATTTCATTATCAACAATTTTACATGTCAATTTTATAATTCCAATTTTATTCTCATATCCATGAACTATTGAATTTGTAACAGCTTCTGAAACAGCTGTCTTTATATCTGAGATTTCTTCAATTGTTGGATCTAATTGAGACACAAAGGCAGCAACTGTAATTCTAGCAAAAGCTTCGTTATTAGCTTTACTTAGAAACTCTAATTTCATTTCATTTTCATTTATTATGCTCATATTTTGCTTACCTCCTTTTTCTTTAAACTAAATAGGATGTCACTATATTCTGTTTCTGGAATTATTTTTAAAACACCACTCATTTCGAAAATTTTTCTTACTCCTTCTGATAAATTTGAAAGTTCCATTTTTCCTCCTAGCATTGAAACTTCTTTATATCTTCCAATTACCATACCTATTCCACTACTGTCCATAAAAGTAACACGATCAAAATCAAATATAACTTTTCTAGGCATATATCTTTCAATTTCATAATCTGCTCTCCTCCTTATCTTCTGAACACTACAATCGTCAATTTCATCTGTTATTTTAAAAACCAACAACTTGTCCTCTAAATAATATGTACTTTCCATAAATCCTCCTTCTTCTTTTTGATTATGGATAGATTGTACACCTTTGAAATTGAAAAACCTGTCGAAATATAGAATAGAGCAAATTTTTTTATATACAAATTTAGACAAAAAATATATCTAGAAATTAATATCCCAATCTGGTACATATTCTTCTTCATGTTCACCTAAATCTTGAATGTATCCATTTTCTAACTCTAATTTAAATAAATAATTCTCAACCTCTTCATACTCATCTTTAGTAATTTTTCGATTAATTTCATTAAATTCTCTAGCCTTATATGTTGGAAAATACTGTGCCATTACACTGACCAAGACATCTTTTGGCATATTTTCATTTATCCATTTTAAGACCTTTTTGCTATTTTCTACTTCATGTGGTAAAATTAAATGTCTTATTATCATTCCGCTTCTTCATAACTCCTCTTTCATCAAATTCTGCATTTTGTACCTGAGAATACATTTCCTTCATAGCTTCAGTTGCAATTTCAAAATAATTATCTACTTTTGAATATTTTTTTGCCAAATCATTGAAAAAATACTTTAAATCAGGTAAGTATATATTCACATATCCATTTAGTTTTTTTATAGTTTCTATATTTTCATATCCGTTTGAATTGTAGACTATGGGTAATTTAAGACCTCCGCTTTCTTGCTATTTTGATAGCTTCTATTATTTGTGGTACATAACTTGTAGGTGTTACTAAATTAATATTTTCTACTTTTCTAGCTTGTTGTTCTAAAAATATTTCAGCAAGTCTTTCTACGGAAATTTCTTTTCCTTTTCCTTCTTGACTTATTTCATAGTTTTGACAAAAAACACAATTCAAATTGCAATTAGAAAAAAATACTGTTCCAGAACCATTTTCCCCACTAATACATGGTTCTTCAAAATCATGTATCGATACTTTAGCTAATTTTATTGTATTTTTTGATTTACATCTACCAATTATTTCTTTATTTCGATTAACTCTGCATTTATGCGGACATATTTCACACTTTTCCAATTCTTTTAACATTTTATTTGCCTCCACTTCATTTTAAAAATGAATAAATTATAATATAAAAAAGCTGTGCAAATTTTAGCACAGCCCCTATTTTATGAATCTACAATTTAAAATTCTTCATTTTTTAAATTGTATTCATTATTTATTATAGACATAATTATTTGTACTGTTTTTCCAAATCGTTGTTTTTTAAAAAACATAATCATATAAAGAAATCCTTGATTCTTCATAATCAAATCTATTTAATCTTAAAATAACCTCTTCAGGACTTGGTTTATCTATTCTTTCTTCCAATCTTCTTTTTAGTTCTTCTTTTGGAACTCTTAAAAATATTGTTATAATTTTAGTATCATTTTTTAAAAGATCTATCAAATTTTGTGTTCCATTTACATCTATATCTTTAACTATTATCTTACCATTTTTTATTTTTTCATTAAGTAAAGTTTTGGATGTTCCATAATAATTGTTATGGTGAATATCATATTCATAGAACTCACCATTTTCAATCATTTTTTCAAACTCTTCTTTACTTACAAAATTATATGTTTTCCCTTCTACATCTCCAGGTCTTTGAGGTCTTGACGTATACGAAGGTAATGATTCTACATTTTCCATTCTCTTTATTAATTCTTTTTTTATTGTATCTTTTCCTGCACCTGCAACTCCTGATAATATTACTAACATCCTAACTCTCCCTTTAATTATTGATTATCATTATCATCAAAACAATCTTCAACTTCATTATCTTCATCTTTGCAAATTACAACTTTATTTTCTGCAATCTCATTTGCTGCAAGTGTAACTGGTGATTCCTCATCAACATCTGTCATTGGTTCATCTCCATTTGCTATTTGTCTAGCTCTTTTTGATGTAGCAATAACTAATGCATATCTATTTTCTGCATGTTTTAGTAATTCTTTAACTGTTGGTTTTTCTATCATACTAATCCTCCTTCTCTTCTACAATAATATCTTTTTCTAGCCTTGCACCTATTGTCTCTGGTTGGACAGCTGATAAAATAATTTTGTTCGAGTCTGTTATTATTACAGCTCTTGTTCTTCTTCCACATGTTGCATCAACTGCTGTTCTACTTTCTTTAGCTTCTTGTATCATTCTTTTTTATTGGAGCAGATTCTGGACTTATTATAGCAATTATTCTATCAGTAGCTACAATGTTTCCGAATCAATATTTAGTAATTTCATACAATTCCACCATCCTTTTTATTTAATATATCTATTTTACTACTTTTTTTTCTTTGAAAGTCTAGTGTTTTTAGCTAATTTCTATATTTTTCTTAAGAATGCGTTTTTGGTCCAAATATGCATGGGCTTGTACATCTAAATCTTGGAAATGTACATCTTGCACCTTTTGAATATGGTAATAAATATTCATATACTTCTGTATTAGTATTTTTTGTTTCTTCTAAATATTTACTCATTGTTTCTCTTGTTTGATTCATTATTTCAAGTTGTGCTGCCCCACATAAACGTTCTGTACATTTTAATACAAAGTTTTCTACAGTTCCTCTTTCGTTTATTTTAATAAGCATTCCTTGTGGGAAATTTTCTTCTAAAGATTTTATATCCTTTTTCCATTCTTCTTCCCATTTAGTTCCTTTAATTATTGGAGGCACAAAAAACTGATTTTCTTCTAAAAAGCTTATTTCATAGCTTAAAGTTCTGTGTCTTTGAGCTTGTGCAAATTCCGAAAATGTTGCTAAATATGTTGTACAATAATTTTCTCCAAATTCTTCTTTTCTTTCTCTTTTAGCAAAAAATGAAAATTCCCTATTCTTTAGATCTGCATCTAGTCCTTCAACTTTTATATTTGGTAGTTGACTTAAAAATTCCTCAAAGACTTTTTTTAATTTTATATCAAATTTTGAATTTTTATTCTCATCTTTTATATAATTTTCGCAAAAGTGAATTATATAATTTAATTGACAAAAATTTGTAGTATATTCCATAACTGTTGCTGGTGTAAATACACTTATTAAATATCTTGCATTTTCTTGTGCTAATTTTTTTATTTTCTTTTCGTCAAATTCAGGATATTTATCTGAAATAATTTTTTGATATTTTTCTATCCATTTTTCATATAATTCTTTTTCATCATCTGATGGTTGCATTACAGTATATCTTGCTGATTTTTCTGATGTATTATATACTTTTTCATTGTTTAGTATCATTGCAAGTATTTTTGGAACACCTTCTAATAATAAATTATAATGTGGATGTCCAAACACACTATGATGTCCTGACTTTATAGTTCTATCAACTCTCTTTTTAGTTTTTTTTCTTCTTCTTCTAAAAATAATTTTTCAGCATTATCTGGTAAATAGCATATTCCTGCTGATTTTCCAGAAAAATCTAATGCCTCTTCTTTTGGTAGTTCATATCCTATTTTTGTTGAAGCTAGTACTTTTATTTTCATATCTAATTCAATTCCTTTCTCATTTGTTTTATATTATCACATTAATTTTTATTGTGCAATATAAAAAACTATCTAATTACAAATTCTGAATCTTCTCCGTATCTTAACTTTAAAAATCTGATATGGTTTGATTTTGGGATTATTAGACTTAACCATCATATAATTAGTGGTATGTCCCACAAAATATTCTCCTTCTTTTTCCTCAAATAAAACTTCTACTTCTTTGCCATTATATAATTTATTGTATTCTTCTTGATTTTTATTAGAAAGTTCTATTAAAAGCTTGCTTCTTTTTTCCTGAATAGTACCATCAACCTGATTTTTCATTGTAGCTGCAGGCGTTCCATCTCTTTTTGAATATTTAAATACATGCATTTTATAAAATTTTATTTCTGACAAAAAGTTATATGTTTCATTAAATTCTTTTTCAGTTTCTCCCGGAAATCCCACAATTATATCTGTCGTTAAATTTACATTTTTAAAATATTTTCTTAAAATTTTAACCACTTCTTTAAATTCCTCAGTTGTATAATGTCTATTCATTCTTTTTAAAGTTTCATCACATCCACTTTGTAAAGATAAGTGGAAATGATCACATATTTTATCAAGTTTTGATAGTCTTTTAGCAAACTCTTCTGTAACAATTGTTGGTTCTAAAGAACCTAATCTAATTCTTTTCAATCCTTCTATTTGATTTAATTCTTCCAAAAGGTCTATAAGAAAGTAATTTCCAAAATCTTTTCCATAAGACGCAATATGTATTCCTGTAATAACTACTTCTTTTATTCCTTCTTTAACAATTTCAGTAACCTCTTTTATTATACTATCTTTATTTCTGCTTCTAATTCTTCCTCTTGCATAAGGAATCAAACAATATGTACAAAAATTGTTACATCCATCTTGAATTTTTATACTAGCTCTCGCCTTTTCTGTAAAAGTTGTAGGACCAAAATCTGTAAATTCCTTTTGAGTTGATATATCAGATACATTTGCAATCTTTTTATGATTTTCGAAAAATTCATTTACAAATTTTGTAATATCTTTTTTCTCTGTATTTCCTAAAACTAAGTCAATTTCTTCCATCTCCTCGAGTTTTTCTTTTGCAACTTGTGCATAGCACCCTACTGCAATAACAATTGTATCTTTATTTTCTTCTTTTACTTTTCTAAGCATTTGCCTTGATTTTCTATCTGACATATTAGTTACTGTACATGTATTTACAATTGCAATATCCGTTTTTGATTAATTTCAACAACTTCAAATCCATCTTCTATTAATTTTTGAGCCATTGCGTTTGATTCATATTGATTTACTTTGCATCCTAATGTTATAAATGCAACTCTTTTTCTCATATTTACTCTCCATTTCTTTCAAAAAGCATAGATAAAGATTATCTATCTAGTCATTTCTTGTATAGCTTTTAAAATTCCCATTTTTCCATATTCGTAAGTTAATCCCCCCTGCATATATGCAATATATGGTGGTCTTATTGGTCCATCACAACTTAGTTCAATTGTAGAACCTTCTGTAAATGTTCCTGCTGCCATTATTACTTCATCATCATATCCTCCCATTGGACTTGGCACAGGAACAACAAAAGAATCTATTGGAGAACCTTTTTGTATTCCCTGACAAAACTTTATTAGTTTTTCTTTGTCTTTTAAAATTATACATTGAACAATATCTGCTCTTGGTTCATCATATTTTGGTGTTACTTCGTATCCTAAATCTTCTAACATTTTACTTGCATAAATCATTGATTTTAAAGTATTTTTTACAACTGAAGGTGCAAAAAATAATCCTTTTAGAAAATTTGTATTTTGACCTAATGATGGTCCTATCTCTTTTCCTATTCCTGGAGATGTTAATCTTTCTGCACATAATTCAATTAGTTCTTTCTTTCCAACTATATATGCACCACTTGTAGCAATTCCAGCCCCTAAATTTTTCATAAGTGATCCCACTGCAATATCTGCTCCAATTTCAATCGGTTCTTTTTCTTGAACAAATTCTCCATAGCAATTATCAACCATTATTATAACTTCTTTATTAACTTCACGAATTTTTGAAATTATTCTTTCAATTTTTTCAATTCTTAAACTTTTTCTTGTAGAATACCCTATTGATCTTTGTATTTCTACAAGTTTAATATCTTTTTTAGATAATCTCTCGCAGATAGCTTCTTCATTAAATTCATTATCCACTAAATCAATCTGTTCATAGCCTATATTGAAAGATTTTAAAGAACTTTTACTTGGATTTTCTCCTAAACCTATTACAGTTTGTAAAGTGTCATATGGGAGTCCTGTTATACTAAGCATTTTTTCCCCTGGTCTTAGCATTGCAGAAAGCGTTATTGCTAAAGCGTGTGTTCCTGAAATTAATTGGCTTCTAACCAATGAATCTTCAGCCTTAAAGACATTAGCATAAATTTCTTCAATTTTATTTCTACCCACTTCATCTATTCCATAACCTGTTGAGGTATTTAAATGCATTTCAGATAATCCACAATTTTGCATTGCAGATAATACTTTTAGACTATTCCTTTCACATATTTTATCTAAATTTTCAAAAATAGGTTTTAACTCTTCTTCAACTTTATTTGATAAACTTTCTATTTCTTTACTTATTCCAAACTCTTCGTACAATTTAGTTCTTTCCTTTCGTTTTTATTTATATATATTTATTAGTTTATTTTTTCCTTCTTAAAATCCAATCTTTCTCACAAACAATAGGTAGCTCTATTTTTACCTGTTGCCCCTGCTTCCCTGGATTTACAGCATCGATTTCTTTTTCTGTATCAACATCCCATAATTTTTCAATTTTAAATTTAATAGGCTCTAATTTATTTGGAATTAAAATTTCAAGTTCATCTCCTAATTGCAATCTATTTCTTATTTCTATACTAGACTTTTCTGATTGATACTCGACAACTTTTCCTCCAAATTCATAGTTAGCATTATATTGCTTGCCTTCATATTCTTGAATGTCTTTATTATTTCTATCATTAAAGTAAAATGTTGTAAGACCTCTTGTTTTTACTTTTTCAATTTCTTTCATGTATTTTTCTGCATTGTAATTCTTTGGATTTTTATAGTAATCATCAATTGCAGCTCTATAAACACCTATTATGCTCGCTAAATAATACTCTGTTTTTAGTCTTCCTTCTATTTTTAAACTATCCACTCCCATCTCTATAATTTCCGGAATTTCATGGATTAAGCATAAATCTTTTGAAGAAAGGATACTTGTTCCATTTATATCTTCTTCAACAGGCATTAAATTTCCTGGATTATTTTTTTCTTCTAAATACATATTATATGACCATCTACAACTTTGAGCACAATCACCTAAATTTGCACTTCTACATGCTAAAAAGTCACTTAAAAAACATCTTCCAGAATATGAAAAGCATATGGCTCCGTGTCCAAAAATCTCAATTTCCATTCCTTCAGGTTTATTTTCCATTATATATTTTAGTTGTTCTTTATTCATCTCTCTTGCCATTATCATTCTCTTACAGCCTTGTTTGTACCAAAAATCACATGAATGTAGACTTACTAGATTGGCTTGTGTGCTTACATTTATTGCAATTGACGGAGCATATTCTTTTATTACTTCTATTACACCTGGGTCAGCTGCTATAATTCCATCTGGCTTTGCTTCTTCTAATTTTTTTGCCATTTCAATTATTTCAGGATATTTTTCGTCCCATGCAAAAATATTTAGTGTTACATATATTTTCTTTCCAATACTATGTGCATATTCAATTGTTTTTATTAAATCATTATCTTGCATATCAGCTCTAGTTCTTAATGATAATGATGACGTTCCACAATATACTGCATCTGCTCCATACAAAAAAGCTATTTTTGCTTTTTCGTAAGATCCTGCTGGTGCTAATAATTCTATTTTATTCATTTTAAATCTCAATCCCTTCTTATACTACTAAAAAAATATATTCTATATTTTACTATAAAACTTTTTTTTTTTCAATAGAATTTGACTAATTATGTAAATAATGATAAAATATAATTATTAGATAATATTCTAAAATTTTTTAAAGGATGTGTTTTTATGCCTAAAAAAACGGCAACAACTACTTCAGAAACTCAAAAGGTTTCTAGCTACGCATTTAGTCAAACTACACTTGATATTTTTCATGAGATTTATAACAACTCAGTTAGAAAACCACATACTCGGAATCTAATTGATGTTCTTGATAATATCAAACAAGAAGTTTCAAGCTATACCTTTCCAGTCGAAGACATCGACAATATAGATATTTTTCTTAGAAACTTAGAATCTTCCATTCGGACTAGAAAGAAAACATTTACAATGACTAATTTTATTTCTGATGTTGTTTTTACAATGCTGTATATAGCAATTTGGTTGAATCAATCACATAAATTAGACATTGATGTTAATCTTTCTGCAAGAAGAAAGTCTCTGGAAAGTGAGCTTACAAAACTGCTCACTAAATCAGAGATTCACGATAGATTTGGTATTAGAGGTATAGAGCTTAACAATGATAGTGAAGATGATTCTAAAGAAACAGACAAATTAAATAAATATTTTAGCTATACTATTAACATCTTAACTCATACTAAAAGAATATCATTTGACGAGTTTTATACTTGGGTTACAGAAAGTAAACAAATAGACCATCTCTCAAAATCTAAAATATTTTATATTTTGGAAATTCCCTTTAAAGTCGTTGATATCACAAATTACATCAATCAACCCAAGCTAAATGGTTACCAATCTCTTCATTCGGTATTGCAAGTAGAAATGTTTTCAGATGTTTTACCTGGTGCAGAATTTGAATTACAACTTCGAACCACCAAAATGCATCAGAATGCAATACATGGAGAAGCAAGTCATTTAAAGTATAAAAATTCAACTAAAGAATCTGTACGGAATGTTTTTCGTATTGATAGTTTTGATGATTTAAAACTTGCAGGATTTACATCGTATGATTCTTCAGATGATGACCTTGACGGGGTACACTGTTATAAATCTTTTGCAAATAGACGCGTCAGTGTTGCTCTAGTAAATATGAATAATTAATCTTTTAGCACCATTAAATTTATTTTGATGGTGCTTTTGTTATTATAAAAAAAGTAAATTAGAAAAATTTCTAATTTACTTTTTTACTTATTGCCAAACCATCTCCTACTTCCAAAATTTCTGTTTTCAAGTTTGGATTTTGAGTTGTTTCAGCTATATATTCTCTTAAGTTTCTTACAGCTGTACGTTGTTTATGTTTGTTATAATCGCTCATTACATAACCTTTATACAAAATATTATCTGCAAAAATTATTCCATTATCGTTTAACATTCTAAGTGACTCTTTTAAGAAAAACGGATATTTTCCTTTTGCTGCATCTATAAATACTGCATCATATTTTTTATTTAAAGTTGGCAATATTTCTACTGCATCTCCTTCATAAATATGTATTTTATTTTCTAGATTCATATTTTTTATATTTATTTTAGCTTCTTTTATTCTTTCCTCATCACGTTCTATAGTATCTATTATACCATCTTTTGCCAAGAACCTTGAAAAGCATATCGCTGAATATCCAACAGCTGTACCAATTTCTAAAATAGCTTTTGGCTTTATTTCTTTTAAATATTTTTCAATAACTCTCAAAGTATCATCCATAATTATAGGAACATGTTCTTCTATAGCTTTTTCTTTTATACTATCTAGCATCATCATCATCACCTTGTAAATTACCTGTACAATTTTGTTTAGTGTTAGAAATTATGTTACCTACAAAGTTATACGCTCTTCTAAATCTTGTAAAACTATCTTCCCATTTTTTATCTATATTATATTTTGCCACTAAAAATCTCTCCCTTATTTAGTATTTCTTGCTGCTCTTTCTCTTTCTTTATTATTTAAAATTTTCTTTCTTAATCTTATTGATTTAGGTGTAACTTCAACAAGTTCATCATCCTGAATAAACTCAATCGCTTTTTCTAGACTCATTTGAATTGGTGGAACAAGACGAAGTGCATCATCAGATCCTGATGCTCTTGTATTTGTTAAATGTTTTTCTTTACATACATTTATTGCTAAATCTTCTCCACGAGAATTTAAACCAACAATCATTCCTTCGTAAACTTCAACACCAGGTCCTATAAATAAATCACCTTTTTCTTGTGCATTATAAAGACCATATGTAATTGATTTTCCTGCTTCAAATGCAATAATTGTTCCCCTAACTCTAGCAACAACTTCACCTTTATATGGTTCATAGCATTTAAATATACTTGCCATAGTTCCTTCACCTTTTGTATCTGTTAAAAATTCTGTTCTATAGCCAATTAATCCTCTAGCAGGTATTGAAAACTCTACTTTAGTATGTCCATCTTCATCTGGCTCCATGTTTACCATCTCAGCTTTTCTTCTACCTAACTTTTCAATAACTGTTCCAACACAGTCATCAGGCACGTTTACAACCAAACTTTCTATTGGTTCACATTTTACACCATCTATATCTTTTATAATAACTTTTGGACGAGATACTAAAAGTTCAAATCCCTCTCTTCTCATTGTTTCTATTAAAACAGCTAAGTGAAGTTCTCCTCTTCCTGATACCTCAAAAGAATCTGGTGTTTCTCCTTCTTTAACACGAAGTGATACATTTCTCTCAAGTTCTTTAAATAATCTGTCTCTAATGTGTCTTGATGTAACAAATTGTCCTTCTCTACCAGCTAAAGGACCATTATTTACACTAAATGTCATAGAAACTGTTGGTTCATCAATGTTTACAAAAGGTATTTTTTCAATATGTTCTGGAGCACATAAAGTATCTCCAATGCTAATATCTGCTATTCCTGCAAATTCAATTATATCTCCTGCTTTAACTTCTTCAACTTCAACTTTCTTTAGCCCAACATGTGTATATAGTTTTGCGATTTTTCCGTTTATTATTTTATCTTCGTCTTTGCAAATTGCTACATTCATTCCTAATGTGATTGTTCCTCTTTCGACTCTTCCTATCCCCATTCTTCCAACATAGTCATCATAATCTATATTTGAAATAAGCATTTGAGCTGGTCCTTCTTCATCACAATCAGGTGCTTTTATTGTATTTATAATTGTCTCAAATAATGGTGTCATATCTTGATCTTCATCTGACATATTTAATTTTGATGTTCCATTTTTAGCAGATGCATATACAACTGGAAAATCTAATTGTTCATCTGTAGCATCAAGCTCTATAAATAACTCTATTACTTGATCAACAACTTTTTCAGGTCTTGCTCCTGGTCTATCAATTTTATTAATTACTACTATTGGCTTTAAATTTAAAGCTAAAGCCTTTTTTAAAACTTCTCTTGTTTGTGGCATTGCACCTTCAAAACTATCTACTAATAATAGTACTCCATCAACTGTTTTCAAAACTCTTTCAACTTCTCCACCAAAATCGGCATGTCCTGGAGTATCAACTATATTTATTTTTATATCTTTATACATTACTGATGTATTTTTTGAAAGTATTGTAATTCCTCTTTCTTTCTCTAAATCGTTTGAATCCATTACTCTTTCTTGTACTTTCTCATTATCTCTAAATACATGGCTTTGTTTTAATAAACTATCTACTAATGTAGTTTTACCATGGTCAACATGTGCTATTATTGCTATATTTCTTAATTTTTGATTGTTCATTTTCTATAACATTCCTTTCTCTTACTTCTAACTTTTTAATTATAGCACTTGAATGGTTCTTTGTCAACGAAAAATGGCGAATTTACCTTATTTCATAGTTACTTCAAAGTTATATAAAACAAGATATAGTTAGTTACAATATTACTTTATATTTTATAGAACTGCACCTACAATTCCCGCATCATTTCCAAGCTTAGCAACTTCTATTTTTATATTTTCCCTTTTATTAAATAATAGATTCTCCTCTACTATTCTTTTTTTTAGAAGATCTAACAATAAATAATCATATCTAGCAAATCCTCCTCCTATTACTGTTACATCTGGTTCAAATATATTTATAAGATTTGATAATCCTATTGCTAAATCATATATATATTCTTGAATTATATCTTGTAATCTATCCAAATTTTGTCCTATTATTTTTCTTAATTCTGGTCCTGAAATGTTATGTTGTAATCCCAATCTTTCTATACACTTGCTTTTAAAAGATAAAATACTTCCATATTTCTCAAAACAACCTTTTTTTCCACAATTACATCTTATCCCACCTTCTTTTAAAATCATATGACCAAATTCATAACCGTCAAATTTTGTTCCTGATAATAACTTTCCATTATATATATATGCTCCACCTATACCTGTTCCTAATGTTAAAAACAACATATTATTTAAATCTTCATTATGTTTTGATTCTATATTTTTTCTAAAATTAAATTCAGCAATTGCTGCACTTTTGGCATCATTTAAAACAGATATTTCTATATTGTTTCCTAATTTACTTGATAAAATATCTTTAATAGCATAATTTTCAACTCCCAAATTAACTGATCTTACTATTGTATCTTTTGAAATTGTTCCTGGAATCGCAACACCAACTTTATCTATTTCATATTTTTCCCTTATTTTTTTAATTTCTTCTATAATAAAATTCTCGGCAACTTGCATTATGTTTTGTTTTTCTTGTACTGTATAATCCTTTTCAAATTGTTCTAAGATTTTTCCATTACCATTTACCACACCTACAGAAACATGACTTCCTCCAATATCTATACCTACTTTCATTATTATTTACATTCCTTTCTAAAAAAAAATAAAACTTATTTAAAAATAGTTTACTTTTATTTATATTTAAACCATTACAGAGTCTATCTTTAGACAGACCCTGTAAGTTGAATTTTTAATTTTTATATAATATTTATATATTAAACATCGTATGCATCGAATAAGAAATTTCCCATATATACTTCTATAAATGGTACCATTACTACAATAACGAAGAATATTAATACAACACCTACAATAGCATACATTACTTGTGGCAATACAGTTGTAATTTTTTCAATTGATACATTAATATCAAATTCCATATATTCAACTAATTTTTCCATCATTTCTGCTAAATCTGTTTGCATTCCTATCTTTAACATCTCTGTTATCATTGTTGATGTTAGTCCTGATGTTTCAAATGGTTCTATCCATGATGCTCCTATTAAAATATTATTTAATGATCTTTCTACTATGATAACATAACATAGTTATTTACGACATTTTTACTTACATCTAAAGCCTCTTGTATTCTCATACCATTTCTTAGATTAAGAAGCATTGCTTTCATCATTCTTGACATATCAAGTGAAAATATTAATTTACCAAATATAGGCATTGTATATTTAAAATAGTCAAATTTATATCTACCTTTCGGTGTACGAATATATATGAGGATTGCAGCAACTATTCCAATTACAATTATTGTTGGCAATTCCCAATATTTCATAACAAACTGTAAAAAATTTTGGAAAGCAACTGTCGCAGCTGGAAGTTTTGTAGAAGTTCCAAGTTCATCAAATAGATTTTGAATTAATGGTATTGCATATAATGTTCCTACTACTAATGCAACCAAAATTAATACAAATTGAGCAATATTTGGTATTAAAATTCTTTTTAATTTAAATTTAATATCATTTGAATTGTCTAAGTAATCTACTGCTTGCTCTAATGCATTTTCAAGAGAACCTGAAAGTTCACCTACTTTTTTATCATATTGGTATAAATGTATGGAAAGACACTATCATAATATTCCATTGTTTTATACATATAATCCCCTGCTTCTACTCCTGCTAGAATATCTTCCAAAATTCCTGCAAAAGCAAGATTTTCTGTACTTTGAATAATTGTAGTTAAAGCATGTACATTGTTAAAGTTAGCTTTTTTTTAGTAAATAGAAATTCTGTGTAAAAATCATTATATCTCTAAATGTAATCTTCTCTTGTTTTGATATATATGAATTGATTTTTTTTGGTGTAAAGATTTTCTTTTAGTACTATCATTTATCTCTATCTCACTACTATTAATAGATTTTAGAATTTCTTGGATGTTTGTTGAATTCTTTTTTTCTTTTTTTATTTCTTGACTTTGTGGTAACTGTTTGTGTAATTTCTATGGGAAGTAATCCATTTTCTTTTAATCTGTTATAAAGTCTATGTTTACTTCCTTCTTCAACTTTATTTTTTACAACTACACCTTTTGAATTTATAGCTTTATAATTGTATGTTGGCATCTTAACCTCCCTTAAAAGTTATTTCCTGAAGCTACTCTTTGGTTTTTTATTTTTATTTGCATAATTGTTCTATTTAATATTTCTATATTTTTCTCTTCAATTTGACTTTTTGCTTGTTCAAGAGTTATTTTATCTTTATAGAATAATTCTGCAAGTGAATTTATTAAACCTATACTTCCCTTATCTGAAGCACTTTGAATTGCATCTTCTATTTCAGAAATGCTAATCTTATCTTTTCTTATTATTCCAGAAACAATGTTATCTACCACCATTACCTCTGGGACTAGTACTAAATCGTTATCTCTTCCTGGTAGCAATCTTTGTGAAACAACTAATTTTAATAAAGAAGATAGTAAATATTTTATTTGTACTTGATCTCTTACTTCATAGAAGTTAATCATTCTATCAATTGTTTCAGCACATGACTTGGTATGTAGAGTACCTATTACTAAATGTCCTGATTCTGCCATTTCTATTGCTGCTTCCATTGTTATTTTATCTCTTATCTCTCCTATTACTAAAATATCACAGTCTTCTCTTAAAGAGTTTTTAACACCATCTCCGAATGATAAACTATCTTTACCTCTTCCTATTTCTTTTTGTACTATTAAAGATTTTTTTGAGTGATGCTTATATTCTACTGGGTTTTCTAGTGTTAATATTTTTCTATTTTGATTTTCATTTATATCATTTATTAAAGCATTTAATGTTGTTGTTTTTCCTGAATTTGTTTTTCCTGTAACTAAAATCAATCCTTGAGTTTGATAAGTCATTCTTCTTACAATATCAGGTACACCTAAAGATTTATAATCAGGTAATTCATTTTTTATAATTCTTAGTGTAGCAAGAGGTACACCATCGGAAAGCGAAATATTTACTCTGAGTCTTAAACCTTTATGTACATATGATGTATCGAGCTTTCTTGTTGATTTAAAAACATCATCTTCTTCCACATTTCCTTTTACTAAATAATCATATATTTCATACATATTATCAACATTTAAAACTTGCATTTCTTCTATTGCAACTAATTTTCTAGCAATTCTTAACATTGGCTTGTTTTCACATACTAAATGTATATCAGATGCATTCTTTTCAATTGCAATATCTAAAATTCTGCTCATATCTATCATAATGTACTTCCCCCTTAAATATTATTATAAACTAATAATTTTCTATTTAATTCATCTAAATTTGTTTTTCCTGCTATTACTTTTTTTTATTCCATCTAATATTAGTGGTTTATAATTCTCTTCTAATGCTTTTTTTTTCTTATTTCAACTGTTGATGCACCTGAAATAATTAATTCTTTTATTTCTTCTGTCATGTTTAAAACTTCAAAAACGCCTATTCTTTCATAGTAACCTGAATTGTTGCAATATTCACATCCTACTGCATCATATGTTACATTATTATCTACATCAAATTCAACATTATATTTTTTTCCAATGGCTTCAATTACCTTTTTTTCTCTTTCACTAAAACTTCTTGATCTTTTACATTTCGGACACATTCTTCTAACCAATCTTTGTGAAATTGTAGTTCCTACAGTACTTGAAATATCGTAGTCTGAAACTCCCATTTTTCTAAGTCTAGTTATAACTTCTACAGCATCAATTGTGTGTATTGTAGATAAAACGTAATGTCCTGTTTGACCTGCTTGTACAGCTATTTCTGCTGTTTCCTTGTCTCTTATTTCTCCAACAAGTATAATATCAGGGTCTTGTCTTAAGATAGTTCTTAAACTATCTGCAAATCTTACATTTTTTTCAATTTCAATTTGGTTTAATCCTGGTATTCTTATTTCTACTGGATCTTCTATTGTTGTTATATTTAGCGATTCATCATTTAAATAATCTAATATACTATAAAGAGTTGTTGTTTTACCTTCACCTGTAGGTGCAGCCATTATTGTAATACTATTTTTCTTGTTTATTGATTTATTTAAGTAGCTTTCACTATATGGAAAACCAAGTTCAAAAATGTTTCTTATTTCACTTGATTTTTTTAATAGTCTTAAAACAAATTTTTCGCCATATATATTTTTTTGAGAAGATACACGTATATTATAATTATCGTATAACAAAATTCTACCATCTTGTGAGTCTTGTTTTTCTTGATGCATATTAGATATTGCTTTTAATCTTCCTATCATTTGTGTTTGTTTTTCTTTTTGGATTTTTGCCATTGTAAAAAGCTCACCATCAATTCTAAACCTTACTCTTACAGAATCAGCTTGTGGTTCTATATGAATGTCACTTGCTCTTTTTTTCTATTGCAAGTTTTATCATATTATCTACTAAATCTGTAACTAAATCTGTCTTTTTCAAGGTCAGCCAAATTTTGGCTTATTTCGTCTTCATATTTTTTTAAGAATTCATCTACATTTGATTCAAATGCTATATACTGTTCCATTACTAAACCTTTATTTAGCATTAACATTTTTATATTGGTAATATTTGTTTGTTGTGATTGTACATCTGCAAATGCTATCTTTATTTTACCAGAATCCACTTCGAATGGAACTGCTTTATATTTTTTCATTAAATCTAATGGTATATATTTTGCACAATTTATTTTGACATCTTGAATTCTTAGATATTTTCCTTTTTGTCCTAAAATTTCTGCTACTGCATTTATTAAAATTTCAGGGTTTACAACTTCTAAAATTGATAATGCATCACCTATTTTGACATTTGGATTTTTTTCTTGATAATCTAAGGCTTTTTCAATATCTTCACCTGTTACTATTCCTTTTCTAACAAGTTGTATTCCTATTGGTTGTTTTCTTTTCATATCCATAACTATTCACCCTTCCTTAATTATTATTTTTTTCAAATGAATAAATTTTATCGTATGTATTTTTATCGTCAAATTTTATTGTTATTTTTACAGTGTTTCTTTCTAGTGTAACTACCATATCTTCAACTTTATTACACAAACTAAATTGTGTTTTTACTTCATTTTCTTTTATTTCTTGATAATAAATATTGTTGTCAACAAGAAAATATTTATGTATTTCATTATTATTAAATTTTATCGTTATTTGATTATCTTCTCCTGAAAATACATTTGAAATATTTTTGGCGCTTAAGTCATTTGATAAATAACTTGTAAATTCAGTATATTCGCTTGATGTCTTTTCATTTATAGATATTTCATTAAAATTTTTATAAAAATAATTTGTAAGCATCATAATAGTCCCTGACAAAATCAGCATAGCTAATATATAGATAATTAATGATGTAAGTGTAATACCTTTATTATTTTTCATATTTAGTTAAATGTAGTATCCTACATTTTCCTCCTTTTTATTTTTTTGTAATTACATTAGAAATTTCTATTTTTTCTGTACCTCTTCCAATGCTATATTCTACAATTACATTAACTGTTTTTACTAAATTTTTAGTTAAAGTTTCATTATTATCTTTAAGTTCATCTGCATAATCAATAACTTTTGTAGTAACTTGATAGATATTTTTATCATTATCAGTTACATTAAATATAATCGCTTGATTTCCTTGTGTATCTTTAATTTCAGCCTTACCTTCTATATTTGTGATAACTGAGCTATTATTTATTCTAGAAATAAAATCATCATTGGTTGCTGTTTTTGTATTGTCCACGTCTATGTTTGAATATAAATTTTCAATATTTTCTACTTGCTTTGCTGTTTCAATAACGTTTGTAGCTAGATTAATTGCAAAAGATTTTCTTTCTAACTTCCTTCCTGCTTTATTTACATTATAAATCATAGCTCCTAGTGTTGGTATTAAAATTGTCATTATTAAAATTGATACTGCAATATCTGCTCCAACATATCCTTTATTATTTCTTAGTTTCATAAATTTCTTGATCTAAGTCAAACTTAAATCTCTCCTTTCTTGAAATTTACATTTTATTTTAACTATAAAAAGATAATAAAATATAAACATAAATAGTATCTATTATATTAAAAACACATAAGTAAAATGGTATATTAATTCTTATTTTTTCTATTGTCTTAACTTCTTTACTTAAATTTCTATTCTTTTTTAAAATGCTTGTCCGAATTTGATGTTAGTCTTATAATTGCTATCAAAATTAATGTTGTAATAATTGTAAAACTTGTTAAAATTTCACCTGTAAAATTGCCATTACAATAATTAAAATTAATGTATCACAAGTTAAACAAATCTTTCTTTTTTTCTTTTCATATATTGTGTCTATTATAAATAAAAAGATTAGTGCTATTAAATACATAGCATATCTATATATACTAGCATTTTCTATTATGCATAGATATAATATGTACCCCAAAGATACTGTTACTGCATAATATAGAACACTTTTTTCGATTTTTCTTGATTCATTTGCGATTCCTGCAATAATAAATATTGCACATAAATATAATACAAAAAATGAAAATTCTGCTATTGTTTGCATTTTCAAATTATTTGCATCTATGCCTATTATATAAGCAAATACTAAAAATGTTATTCCTGAAAGAACCTCCAAAATTAAATACCTTGGTCTTATCTTTTGTCCACAATGTTTGCACTTTCCTCCTAAAAATACATAACTTAAAATTGGTATTAACTCAAAAAATCCCAATTTATTATTACAATTAGGGCAAAACGAATGTGTATGTATTATATCTTTTTTTCTTGGAATTCTATAAACAGCAAGTGTATAAAAACTTCCAAATAATGTTCCTATTATAAATATTATTGTGTATAAAAATATGTTCATTTTTATTTTTTTCCTTTCGTAAAGTACAGATTTGAATTAAAATCGATTTTTGATATAACAAAATTGTAATTATTTTCTTCAAATGTTTATTTTTAATAAAAGCATATGCATATAGCATGCATATGCTTTTATATTTTAATTATTAAGAGTTAGTTATAACCCATGAAATTTTTCCGTTAGTAACTGTACCTGTTGATTTGAAAGTACCTTTATTGTTAGTAATTGTCATTTCAATTTTAGTAATAGATGTTGCAGTACTTGTTACAGTTATATTACTTTCTGGAATGTTTTTATTATCTACAGTTGTAGCTAAATTAGCTGCTGTTACTTGTTCAGCTAAATAAGCATCTAAATTTTTGTCTGTTCCACTAATTTCATTTGTAACATAGCTTTTTTCATAGTATTCAGCTACTTTGTCAGATACAAATAAACTTACAGCATCATTTGCAGCACCTAATTCATTTTTAGCACTTGCAGTTCCAGCTCTATTTAATATACCATTATCACCACTTAACATAGCAATTGAAACACCTGCTAGTATTAATAATACGATAATTGTAATTACTAGTGCAATTAATGTAATACCTCCATTTTTCTTTAACATAAAATTCCCTCCTTCTATAATATTTTATTTATCTTATGTATACTTATCTTTCGACAAATATAACTTTAATAACTTAATTATTTTGTACCTGTGTTTTTGAAATAAGAATTATTTTCTTCATTTGAAGTCGTATTCGTTTCATTTTTAGTTCTACCATTTGGTTTTTCTGTGCTATCTGATGTAGAAGAATTTGTGTTATTATCTACACTAGATGATGAATTTGTTGTAGTTGATGTTTGATTTGTATAAACCGAAAATGGATTTTGTTTTCCTGGTACATATTCATTTTTATTTTGATAATTATTTAAATCTGTACTTGTTACTTCATACGTTAAAATAATATTTGAATTATCACTTGCTACACTATCTTTAAGTGAATTCTTAACATCATCTGTAGCAGAGTACGTTGCAGTTTCAGTTGTCTGAATTCTATTTGGTATATACTCATATAGTATTACTGCAAATAATAACATTGATAGAAGTATTATAAGTAAGATTATAATTATTTCTTTTTATAATATTTGACATTTTACCCTCAAATATTTTTTTTTATACATTTTAGTCTGTTGTATTATTGTTAACTGTTGTATTAGTCGTGTTTGATGCAGTATTAGTTGTATTTGATTTTGTAGTATTATTCTCTGTTGTGTTTGTTGTATTCGTATTATTTTTTGTGTCTGTATTAGTATCAGTATTTTGTTCTATTGATTTAATATTTATTGCTACTTCATCACAACTAAATGTTGCTTTTACTAATGTTTGATTTGCTTTTTTTGTTGTATTACTACTTTTCGATGTAGATTCATCATTCTGAGTCATAACAAAATTATCAATTTTAAAACCAAGTTTTGAATCATTTTCTATTGAATAAATAAAATCAGTAATTCCTACATAACTACCTATAGCTGTAAAGTTCAATTTATAATATCCTTGTCCCATACTGCTATTAGTAAGATCTATTTTCATATCTACATCATTATCTTTTGCATAATTTCCTAATTTTGTCCATAAAAATTCTATTTCATATTTTTCTGTAGTGGCTAAATAACCTGTTCCAGATTCTGAATTTAAAAGTATTTGACTTTCATATTCGTCTTTTGTTTTTTGAAGTGATTTTGAGATAACTCTGTCGCACTAACTGCACTTGGTAAATCACTTTGTGCTAATTTTGTTAACTTATCATTTTTTTCTTTTAATTTATCACTTTCATTTTTTATTTGGGTAACACCTAATACGTTTATTCCTCCTATATTGATTCCTTTTATTAAAACAAAACCAAATATTGTAACCATAAGTGCTATTCCAATTCCTAATAATATTTTTCTCATGGCAAATCTCCTTCTATTGTTACAGAAACCACATTATTGCTTTTCACACCACTTGATGAAACAACATTTGTCAAAATTTCACTAGTTTTTAATTTAGCAATAAAATATCCAAGTTGTGTATATTCATTGCATTTTGCTTTTATTACAATATGTTTATCAGTCGTGTTTTCTATAGATATCAATTGAACTTCTTCAGGTATTCTGTACATTATTTGGTTTAAAAGATTCGGTATTTGATTTCTACTTTGTGTAACTTCACTTATTCTATTATTTATTTCTTGCAATTGCTTTAACAAGTTTTGATATTTAAGTCTTGTTGAATCAAGAGTTTTCTTATCTTGATTTGCTTTAGCAATTTCTGCATTTTGTTTTGTTGTAAGAAGATCTAATTCTTCGTTTTTCTTTTTAAATCCTGAGCATAAAATTGATGACAAGATAATAAACACAATTATTAAAATTAAAACTCCATATATTGCTCTCACAAAGTTCTTTTCCATCGGAGCCAATTTTCCTTTAAAGTCCATATCTAGATTTAATTTTAAATTTAGTTTTTTATTTTCCCCCTCTTTAGCAGGTCTTTTTTTAGATTCTGGCATTGTAATTTTCATTTCTTGTTTTAATCTTTCTGAAAGAGATAATTTTTTGAAATTCATGCCTTTTAATGTGTCGTTTAATCTTTGAACTGCTAAAGCTATAGCGGAATTTACTTCAATATAGTCTTTTATGTTTATTTTATCAAGTACTTGTTCTAAAAAGTTAGGTTTTAATATTTCGCATTCTGCCTGAGATAAACCTTCTTGAAAATATAAATCAACATTATTTATTAATGCCAAACTTCCTGTCAAATATACCTTAGAAATTTTCATTGGTGCTTCTAAAATTATTTCTTGCACTCTTTGGCTTATTTGGTAAAGCGTTGGCATAATATATTGTAAATACGGTTGTTCTTCCACTGTCGAAACTACTTCTGCAGTATATATAGTTGTATTTTTGCATATTTCATATGCTTTTTGACATAGAATTTTCTATTCTATTAATTTTATCTAAAATTTCTCCACTTCCAGCATCCATTGTTTCAACATTATAGATTTGTTTATCTGTAATAGTTGTAATAGTAGTTTTTTCTTCCATGTTAACTACTAAAATATTTTCATTTTTTTCCATTTTAGCAATATTTGCAATTGTCATTCCCATTGGAAGTACATCTGTAAGCTTATACTTTTCAATATATTGCATTCTTTTATTTAATTCAATCTTATTAACATATATATTTATTGTTTTTATTCTATCTTTATCAGAATATTTAGGTACTAATGCATATCTTATTTCAAGTGCATTTTTGTTGTATTTTTTTTCATCACAATATGCTTCAAATTCTGTCTCGATTGTCTTTTGTACATCTTTTTTATTCAATAATGCAAAAATATCAAAATACATATATTTTTCTTCTGACAAATTAATTGCAATCGGTGTATTAAAACTGTATGTTTCTTCAACAATTTTATTTATTTCAGATGTTAAATTTTCAAAAAACCTTACTCCAAAGGATTCAACTTTAATGCTATTATTTTCTTTAGAAACTTTAGCATATTTTATTAAATTGTTTTCTATATATATTCCTAAGCAATTTTGCATTTTATTTCTCCTTTTTTAGATTTTTATAAATACACACAAAAATAACTACTTAACTTTTTGCAGTTTTATTTTAACTTTTTTTTATATGAAAATCAATATCTTTAACATAAATGTAATATAAATGTAACAACATTGTAACATTTATATTTTTTCTTATTTTTCTTAAATTTATTCCATTTTTTTATTTTTTGTAAACTTTTGAATAAAATATATTTTTTTGTAAAAAATATTGATAAACTTTAAAATTTGAAAGGATGTGAAAGCATTGTCAAATCCATTAGATACAACAAAAGACTATCAAGATTACGTTAATCAAAAATCTCCAAATTCTCCAATATTAAAAAATTGTTTATATGCTTTTTTAATTGGTGGACTCATCTGTTCAATAGGACAACTTATTATGGATTACAGTCTATATAAAGGTCTTTCTGAAGAAATTGCTGGTACAATTGTTTCTATTATTTTAATTGGTATCAGTGCTTTTTTAACAGGTTTAAACCTATTTAATAAAATTGGTAAAATTGCTGGTGCTGGATCACTTGTTCCTATAACAGGATTTGCAAACTCAATTGTTGCACCTGCTATGGAATATAAATCAGAAGGCTATGTAATGGGAGTAGGTGCAAAAATGTTCACTGTTGCAGGACCTGTATTAGTTTATGGTATTTCTAGTTCCATTATTGTTGGCTTTATTTATTTTATTTTTAATTGTTAATGAAAGGAAAAACATTATGCAAAAATTAGGTAAACAAACTATAAAATTTGATAATCCTCCTACTATATTAGAAACTGCATGTATAGCAGGTCCTAAAGAAGCTGATGGACCTCTTGCAAAATATTTCGATAAGTGCATCGAGGATGAAATGTATGAAGAGAAAACTTGGGAAAAAGCTGAAAGCAAGATTATAAAAGAAACAGTAAACACTCTTATTGGCAAATCTAATTTAGCTGTTTCCGATTTAGAATACTGTTTTGCCGGAGATTTATTAAACCAATGTATTTCTTCTAGTTTTGGTCTTAGAGAATTAAATATTCCGTTTTTTGGAATTTTCGGTGCATGTTCTACTTTTGTTGAAGGATTATCTTTAGCATCTGTTTTTATTGACGGAGGAATAAATAAAACATTGTGTACTGCCTCAAGTCACTTTTGTAGTTCTGAAAGGCAATTTAGATTTCCTCTAGAATTAGGAAATCAAAGACCTCCAACAGCTCAATGGACTGTCACAGCTTGCCGGAGCAGCCATTCTTTCTAGAGATGGTCAAGGACCATTTATTACACACATTACTACTGGAAAGATTGTTGACATGGGTATAAAAGATGCAAATAATATGGGGGCAGCAATGGCTCCTGCTGCATTTGATACAATTATGACTCATTTTAAAGATACTGGAAGAAATCCATCATATTATGATGCAATTTTAACAGGAGATTTAGGTTATATTGGAAAAGATATTGTTATTGATTTATTTGCTAAAAATGGTTACAACATAAAGTCTGTTTATAATGATTGTGGCGTTTTAATTTTTGATAAAGAAAATCAAGATACTCATTCAGGAGGTAGTGGTTGCCGGTTGTTGTGCAAGTGTCTTTTCTGGATTCTTATTTAACCAATTAAAAACAAAGAAAATAAAAAGACTTCTACTTGTCGCCACAGGTGCTCTTATGAATTCAATGAGTTCTCAACAAGGTGAATCTATTCCCGGGATTGCTCATGCTATTAGTATCGAATTATAACTTATATTTTTTACTTTTATTTTAATTTTAATTTTAATTTTATATTTAGAAAGGAGTGTATGATTATTTAAACTTTTAAATATATCATACAAGATTTTAAATGGATTTTATTTCTACAATTGATTGGATGGGCTTGCTTAAATGTTTTATAGTTAGTGGGTTAATATGTGTTATTGGTCAAATTTTAATTGATAAAACTAAACTTACTCCTGCAAGAATTTTAGTTTTATTTGTAACATTGGGGACAATTTTAGGCGGTCTTGGAATTTATAAATATTTAGTTAACTTTGCAGGAGCTGGTGCCACTGTTCCACTTACAGGTTTTGGCTACAATCTAGCTAAAGGAACTATTAAAGCTATTCAAGAAGATGGAGCTATTGGAATTTTTACTGGTGGAATAAAAGCCTCTGCTGGTGGAATAGCAGCCGCTGTATTCTTTGGATATATTGCTTCTTTAGTTTCAAAGCCAAAAATGAAAAAGCAATAAAAATTCATAAATATAAATTAACCCCAGTTTGTTAGATTGAATTTTCTAACAAACTGGGGTTAATTTTAAATTTATATGTTTATTATTTATTTTTATTTTTTCTTAAAAATGATGGAATATCTAAATCATTTTGTGATGAAGACAAATCAGAACTTGATGGTATTGAATTTATTTTCTTTTCCCATGTTTTATTTACTAAATTGTTAACACCTTTTGATATATTAGTATCTTGATCTTGATCAAATCCTGTAGCTATAACTGTAATCTTTATTTCATCTGTCATTTCTGGATCAATTACTGTACCGAATATTATATTAGCCTCAGGGTCTACACTACGTTGGATAAGCTCAGCAGCTGTATTAACTTCTTGTAGTCCTAAATCTTCTCCACCTGTAATATTTATAATTACACCTCTTGCTCCTTCTATTGAAGTTTCAAGCAATGGACTTTGAATAGCTTGTTTTGCAGCATCTTCTGCTTTATTTTCACCTGATGCGCTTCCTGTTCCCATATGTGCCATACCTGTATTTAACATTATTGTTTTAACATCTGCAAAATCCAAATTTACTGTTCCTGTAACTGTAATTAAATCTGATATACCTTGTACGCCTTGTCTTAATACATCATCAGCCATCATAAAAGCTTCTGACATAGATGTTTTTCTATCTATTATTTGAAGTAATTTGTCATTTGGTATTACTATTAAAGTATCTACTTTTGATTTTAGACTTTCTATTCCACGTTCAGCTTGTGCTAGTCTTTTCTTTCCTTCAAATGTAAATGGTTTTGTAACAACACCTATTGTTAATATTCCCATTTCTTTAGCTAAACCTGCTACTACTGGTGCAGCACCTGTTCCAGTTCCTCCACCCATTCCGCATGTTACAAATACCATATCTGCTCCGCGAAGAACTTCTGATAATTCTGTTTTACTTTCTTCTGCTGATTGAGCACCAATATCAGGATTAGCTCCTGCTCCTAATCCTCTTGTTATTTTTTCTCCTATTTGAATTTTTGTACTAGCTTTTGATTTTTGTAAAGCTTGTCTATCTGTGTTTACTGCAATAAAGTCTACTGATTTTATTCCAAGTTCAAGCATTCTGTTTACTGCATTGTTTCCAGCACCTCCTACACCTATTACTTTGATTGTAGCTGTGCCGTCCATCATAGTTAACCCGTTGTTATTGTTATCTTCATAGTCCATCATAAATGAAATTCCTCCCTCATTAAATTAAGTTATTTTATGTTTTATTAAATTTAAAATCCTCTTCATATGGCTTTCCCATTTATTATAAAAAGTATTCTTTAACTATAAAAGAATTCTTTTACTTTTGATAATGCCATTTTTATAAAACTTTCTTTTGAATTTGTATCTATTTTACTAGAAACTGATTTTGTAAATGGTCTAGCTGCAATATACCTGACCAAAGCATAACTTGTTCTAAACTCTGGTTTTATAGTACTTACTGCTCTTCCTGTTGATATTTTTACTGGTATGTTTAATACTATTTTTCCTGCTACATCACTTTTATTTATACTTGTTATTCCTTGTCCTGTTAATATTACATTATTAATCTTTGACTTTATTCCCTCATTTGAAATTTCTTTATTAACAAGTGAAAAAATTTCTTCAACTCTTGCTTCTATAATTTCAATTAGTTCAGAACTTTTTATTGTTTTTGGTTTTGTATCGTCTTTACAAGTATTTAATATAATTTCATTATCATTATCTATAAATGATTTTAAAGCTAAGCCATACTGTTTTTTTAACTTTTCTGCTTCCTCATGTGAAATATCTAGAACAAGCTCTATATCATGTGTTATATTGTCTCCTCCAAGAGGAACAGTACCTGTATATACAAATTTTTCTTCCTCAAAAACTCCTATATCGGTATTTCCTGCACCTACATCAAGTAACATTACATTATCTGATAATTCATTTTTATCTAAAATTAAATTTCTTTCTGCAAGAGTTGCTGGAATTATTCCGTCTATTTCTAAACCTGCTTTTTTGAAAATACTATTTAATTTTCTTACATATTCCTTTTCTGCTAAAATAACTTGTGCACCAATTGTAAAACTTGAAGCGAAACTACCCACTGGATCTTTTACAACTTTTCCTGTGTCTAACATAATTTTATCTATTACAATATCAATTAATGTTTTATCTTCTGGAACTTCAATATCTTTTAATTGTAACATAGCATTTTGCAAATCTTTTTGGGTTATCCCAGCAAATTTGTCTTTTACTTCTTTTTACAATACTATTTTGAACAATTGTTACATATTTACCTGGAATAGTTACATATGCTGAATTTATTTTAAAACCAGCACGTTCTTCAGCTTCTTGAATAGTTTTAGAGATACTTAAACTGATATCATCTTCATTTACTATTTTACTCTTTTTTAATCCATTACATTTATACGAGGTACAACATATTATTTCTATCTGTTCAAAATTATTTACTTCGCCTAGAACAGTACATACTTTAGATGTTCCTATGTCGATACCTGCTATGATATCTCCTATTGCCAAGATAATTCCTCCATTTTTTATTATATTTACTAGCCTTATATATATTACATTTTTTTGACAAATGTCAATAGAATTTGTAATATTTTTGTTATATTTTTGTTACATCTTTGTAATAAGTTTGTAATATTTTCTTTTTTAATTTTTTGCTGTTATTTAGTCTTACATTCTTTATTTTTCTTGCTTTTACTGATTTTTTCTGACCATTTGTCTATGTAGTACTTTCTTATTATTGTTAAATTCAAAAACATTCTTCCGACAAATACAACTATTGCTGCTAAATATATATCTACATCTAATTTATTGCCTAAATAAGTAAGTAGTATTGATAAGATACTATTACAAAAAAATCCAGAAATAAAAACTTTAAAATCAAATTCTCCTTTTAAGACACCTGTAATTCCTCCAAATACAGAATCTAATGATGCAATTATAGCTATTGCTAAATAGCTTGAATATGTATAAGAAATTATTGGTGCATTCACTCCAACTATAGCACCTAAAATACATCCTATAATTATTGCTATAAATACCATTTTATTTAACCTCCTCCATATACTTTGTTTCAAAATTACCGTCAAACTTTTCAATCTCAACTTTATTAGATTTTTCTATTGTTGCTTTTATTCCTGTTGTACTAAGTTGCTCCGCATAACCATTTTTTCCAAATATGCTACTTTCAAGATAAGAGCTATTTCCAATTGCTTTAATTTGATATTTATCTTCTCTTAAATATTTGCTATTTACTTTTATTGCATCTCCTACATCAACAAAATCTGTAGTATTAACTACTCTTTCCCCATTAATAGATATAGCTTCGGCCCCTGCATCTTTTAAATAATTTACTATGCAGTATAAGTCTTCGGCTTTAATTGGTATAATTTCTTCATCTTCACTAAGCTCGTTTTGTTTTTTTTCTTGTAAAGTTATTGTAACACCTTCACCCTTAACATCTGTTATACCAAGAGCTAATTTTAATTTTTCAAGTTCTATTTCTAAATTTTCTTTTGTCTTATCGTCTGTTGAACTTGTTTTTTTATACGAATCAAGAGTTTCCTTTGTTTCATTGTATTTTTCTTTTGTTTCTTCATATTTTGATTTCCAATTTGCAAGTTCTGTTCTCAAATCTGTTTCTCTCATTGTGTCTAATTCTGTTTTCTCTGTTTCACTTACAACTTTAAATTGCATAAAAATACTCATAGCTAATAAGAAACATACTATTGCAATAGTTACAGAAACAATTATCTTTCCTTTCTTTATTTTCATATATTTTATCATCCTTTCATAACTACTTTACAGTCTTTGCATATTTAAAATTAAATACTCCTGTATACTTTGGTATTTGAACATTCGAAGATTTATTAAGTTCTACTTGCTTTCCCAACTCTTTAAAACGTTCTAATGTTCCTCCTGCTCTATTTAATGTGGTAAGTTGTTCTGGTAACCCTATTGCATAAATCTCTATAGGTGAACTTATTTTTTTTCACCATTCACTACTATAACATTTCCATCACATGATATAGCTGTTGTATTCACAACTCTATTTCCATTTATAGAAATTGCCTCTGCCCCTGCATTTTTAAGCTCATTTACAATACTTAAAACATTTAAGTCATGTACTAATAAATCATTAGCATTTGTTGTAGCAGAATTTGCTACACCATCTTGAACTTTAATTATAACACCTTTTCCTTTTACATCAGTTGTACCCAGTATATTGTTATAATTTTTAATTTCTTCTTCTAATGCTTTTAATTCATTATTATTACTAGCTGCTTTTTCCCTTGTTTTTGCAAGTTCTTTTTCTATTCTTTCTAATTCAGCATATTGATTTTCATATTTCTCTTTCATCTTAAGAACTTGAGTTTTAAGTTCACTTTCTTCTTGATTCAAACTTACTGTTGTTCCATTTTGTTTTACTGTTTTTATTTGAATACAGATAAGTACTGTTAATAAAAAACATAATATTCCTAATGTAATACTTTGCCATTTTTTCGCTCATTTTGATTCAATCCCTTCCTAATATGCTTTATTTTTTAATTTTCAATTGTTTCTTCTCTAAAATATGGTTTAAATCCTTCATTTAAATCTCCATTAATAAAAATACTTCCTGGATGTTCTTTTTCTACCTCCATAATTTTTTCTACATATAGCATTTTATTTGTCAAATTGTTTCCATTTCCTATATATATTTTTTTATTTTGCGATTTTATATATATTATAAAATTATTTTCATTTTTAATATTTATACTTACAGTTGAAAGATCCAAATCATTTATTTTTTGAAAAGCTTCCTTTATTTTTAATACTTTTTTTAATTTATTTATATCTTCATCATTTAATTTTTTTTCATTTATTAAGGCTTCCTCTGATGTAGAATATCCTTCTATAAACATCACATTGGCTTTTGTTTCTGAATTTTCTAATATATTACCAGATTTATCTATATAAATATAACTTGATATTAATTTTATTTGGTATTCAATTTCTCTTTCTGTAATTTTAATTTGTATTGTACCTGGTAGTATTCTTTTCATTGTTGCCTCTTCAATATAAGAATTTTCCTTTATATTTTTAATTACTTTTTTCTTATTATTTCTGAATAAATTCTGTCCTAAATTAATTTCAGCTAAATTTATTATGCTTGTTGTTGAAACTCTAGAATTGCCTTCTACATTTATCTGAGTAATATTAAAAATTGGTGTTACTAATGCCATAACGATAACTGCAATACATAAAACTAAAAACAGAAAAACTTTGGTTAAAGTTCTCTTCACTTTATTTTTCTTTTCTTTTTTTTGATTGATTTTATTTAGTATATCTATATTTTCGCTATTATAAAAATTATTTTTACCATTCTTTTTGTTATTGGAATTTTTCTTTATATTGTTTTTTTGTTTCTTATTTATTTCTTTTACTCTATTTTTATTATTAACGGTGTCTTTATTTTTTTTCTTATTTAAATTTTTGTTTTTTCGTTTTCTATTTGATTTTCTATTCTCGTCATCTTCCAAATTTCTTTTATTATTTACACCTATTACTATTTCTCTTTCAAAATTAAAACCTTGTGTGTTTGGAACTCTTTTGTATTCTGTTTCCTTTGGTGCTTTAACTTCAATTTTATTATGACTTTCTTTTCCATTTATCCTTTTAGTTACGAAAACCTGCTTAGTTTCTTTCTTTTCTTTTACAATCTCATTATCACCAAAATATAATAAATTTTCTTCTTTTGGCTCTTTCACTTTTATCACCACCGTTTTTTTTTATTCATTTATCCGCTTTTATATTTTACTAAAAAATGCAGAAAATAGCAAGATTTTCTTGCTATTTTTCGTAATTTTTTGTTACAAAATAAATCTATATTTTTATATTAAATAACTTCGATTTATTCTGAAACAATTTTCTCATTCTCTTCAATTAACTCATATATAACAATTTGATGATTTTCATCAACTTTATATCTAGGTAAATCTGGCAAATCCTTTAAAGATGTATAACCAAACATTTTTAGAAATTCTGATGTTGTTTTGTAAGACATTGGTCTTCCTGGTAAATCAAGTTTTCCCGCTTCTTCTATCAAATCATATTCTAATAATTTATAAATAGTTGCATCTACATTTACACCTCTTATAGCTTCTATTTCAGCTCTTGAAATTCGTGGATTGTATGCAATTATCGCAAGTGTCTCTAGTGCTGCATTTGAAAGCTTAGGCTTACTTCTTTTATCTATTACTTGATATATATATTCTGCATTTTCTTTTTTACTACACAACTGATATCCATTATCTGCTTTTATTAATTCTATTCCACTAGACAATTTTTCATATCTTTCTTGCATATTTACAATTGCTTTTTCAATTTCATCTTTTGAAAGTTCTAAAGCCAATGTTAATTCATCAATTTTCACTTCTCTACCTGCAGCAAATAAAATACTTTCTATTGCTGATTCAATCTTATTTTCGTCCATAAAATTATTCTATTTTTCCTTGTATATATTTAGGTTTTTTAAGTTTTACCTATAAACTTTTTGATCAATTATAGCCAAATTAATTATTAATTTATAAATTCAGCTATTAAATCATAATTATCCACATCCACAATTTTAGCATTTACAATCTTATCTAAATATTTTTCATTTTCAGAATTCTTCTTAATATAAACAATTCCATCAATGTCTGGAACATCATTTTTAGTTCTTCCTATTAAATATTCTCCATCAAATGATGTATTTTCAATTAAAACTTCCATTTGTTTTCCTATATTTTTCTTAAGATTTTCTTTTGATATTTTTTGTTGAATTGTCATAATCTTATCAAATCTTGATTTTTTTGTTTTATAATGAACTTGATTTGGCATATTACTAGCAGGTGTTCCTTCTTCTTTTGAATATTCAAAAACACCCAATTTGTCAAATTTTGTATTTTCTACAAATTCTAAAAGCTCCTGAAAATTTTCTTTTGTCTCACCTGGGAAACCAACAATTAGACTTGTCCTTAAAATCACATTTGGGATTTCTTTTCTTATCTTTTCAATAATTTCGATTACATGCTTTTTAGATGTTTTTCTATTCATTCTTTTTAGGATATCATCAGAAATATGTTGAATTGGAATATCAAAGTATTTTGCTATCTTTTCTTGATTTTTCACTGTAGTTATAAGTTCATCTGTTATTCCTTCCGGATATGCATATAAAAACCTAACCCATTTAATTTTATCAATTTTGCAAATTTCATTTAACAATTCAGATAACATTGACTTTCCATATAAATCTTCACCATATTTAGTAGTATCTTGTGCTATAATTATTAATTCTTTTATTCCTTCTGAGGCTAATTTTTTTGCCTCTTTAATTATATCTTCCATCGGTCTTGATACAAATAGACCTCTTATGTATGGTATTGCACAATATGTGCACATGTTGCTACAACCTTCTCCAATTTTTAAATAAGCATAATTCTTTCCAGTAGAAATGGTTCTATAAAGATATTCTTGTTCTTTAAACATTGGTAACTTCTTTAATTCATTTTCTTTATTTTCATCACATGAGATTTTTTCTAAGATTGTTTCTGTATCATTGCTTATTAACCCGTCAATCATCTCAAATAGATGAGGATAATCCTCTATCTTTAAAAATAAATCTACTTCTGGTAATAACTTAGGCAAATCTTTATAGTACCTTTGAACTAGGCATCCCATTGCTATAAGATATTTGCATCTCTTTTTCTTATATTCAGCCATTTCTAAAATAGTATTTATTGCTTCTTCTTTTGCTTTATCTATAAAACCGCATGTATTTACAACTATTACATCTGCTTGTTTCGGGTCGTTTACTATTTTATATTTTTCCTTTAGTTCACCTATTGCTACTTCTGTGTCAATTAAATTTTTTGTGCATCCAAGAGATACAAAACCTATATTCATAATCAAATTCATTCCTTTCACAAGGCATTTTCTATCCTTCTATAATATTTAATATATCTTTTTCTAAATCCTTCATTTTTTCTTTTATTCTAAACATATCTTCATCTTTTAGATCTTTATTTGCTAAATCTTCTTTAACACTCTCTTTCATGTCATCAATTTGACTTTGTAATTGATCTAATCTTGTTAAAATTTCTCCTCTTATAGTTACTGGTCTATGTGTTTTTATTTCTCCTATTTTCTCTGGAATATTTTCAACATCATATATTTCTCCATAGCTTGGTATTGTTACCGGAATTTCGGTTTCCTCTACAATTTTATCTTTTAATACTATTTGTGAATCTTCTTCACCATGAACCAAAAATATATGTTTTGGTTTTTGATTTTTAAAAGAATATACAAAATTCATAAGCCCTTTTTGGTCAGCATGTCCAGAATATCCCTCTATATATTCCACTCTTGCATTTACTGCTATATCTTCTCCAAATATCTTTACTTTTTTTGCTCCATTTACAATGCTATATCCTAGAGTTCCTGGTGCCTGATAGCCTACAAAAAGAATTGTATTTTTTGGGTCCCATAAATTGTGTTTTAAATGATGTTTTATTCTTCCAACATCACACATTCCACTTGCCGATATTATAATTGATGGTACTTTATTTTCATTTAAAGATTTTGATTCATCTGCAGTCATAGTAAATTGAAGCCCTGGGAATTCCAAAGGATTGTCTCCTTTTGAAATAGCTTGCTTTGTCTCTTCGTCAAATAAATCCATATTTTCTTTAAAAACTTCTGTGGCAGATATAGCAAGTGGACTATCAACATATACCGGAGCTTTCATTAAAGTTCTGTATTGGTGCATAAATTCTTCATCATCTCTTGTTTCTTTTATTTTATTTAACTCATATAAAATTTCTTGTGTTCTTCCAACTGCAAATGAAGGTATTACTACATTACCACCTTTATCAAGAGTTTCAGATACTATTTTAAGAAAAAGTTCAGCCTTTTCATCATTTCTAATATGAAGTCTACTTCCGTATGTCGATTCCATTACTAAATAATCTGCTGAATCTATCATAGTAGGAGATCCAATTAACGGAATATCATTGTTTCCAATATCTCCTGAAAATACAATTTTCTTATTTTCTTCTCCTTCTTTTACCCAAATTTCTATTATACTTGATCCTAACATATGTCCTGCATCATTAAATCTAACGTGAATTTCTGGGCTAATTTCTATTATTTGGTCATATACAACAGGAATAAAAAGTTCTAAACATCTTGCTGCTTCTTCTGCTGTATAAATTGGTTCTACAGGCTTCAATCCTTTTCTTTTTCTTTTTCTATTTTGCCATTCAACTTCCATTTCTTGAATATGTCCACTATCTGGAAGCATTAAACTACATAAATCACATGTTGCCTTATGAGCATATATTGGTTTTTTATATCCTTCCTTATATAATTTTGGAATTCTCCCTGAGTGATCTATATGTGCATGTGTTAGTAACATAAAATCTATTTGACCTACATCATAATCAAATTCTGCCTCATTCTCATACTCATCTTCTGCTCCTCCTTGAAAAAGTCCACAATCCACTAAAAATTTCTTTCCAGCTGCTTCTACTAAGTAATTAGAACCGGTAACTGTTTTTGTTGCACCTAAAAATGTTATTTTCATATTTATTATCATTCCTTTCTTTCGTAAAATTATATAAATAATTTTATTTTCTTATTTAATTTTATTTTTAAATCATTTTTATCTAAAATATTTTTTGATTCTATTTGTTTTTCCATAATTTCTTCTTCAAAAAATTGTATTTTAAAATTTTGTTCATTTTTTTCTTTAAAAACTTTTATACTTACTTTTTTCCAAAGAGATAATTTTTGAAACAAAAATATTTTTATAAATTTCTGATTGTATTTTTTCATTATCTGAAATGTCTAAAATAACTTTCTTTTGAATTGCCTTATTTATTAATTTTGTATATATTTTTTTAATATCTTCTTTTATTATATCTATTTTTAAAATATTTTTTTCATTTGTAACAGGTAAATTTAGATAGTATCTAAAACTATATATTAGCTTTATAATTTCTGCTTTTTCTTCTACCTTATCAATCTTTATATTAAAGACGTTTAGTATCTCTTTTTGCAAATCTATTATATATTTCCTAAGCATTTCTAATTTTGATTTTTCTTCAACTATAGAAAAATATTCTACACTTTTTCTTAATTCCGTTTGTTTTTGTATGAAAAAATGAGGATTAATTTTTTTGCTATATTCTTCTAGTTTTTTTACTAATTCACTTCTTTCGTCTTGCATTATTTTTTTTTAATACCTTCATACTAAATATTTTTTTCTTCTAAAGGTAACTTAGAATTTCTTTTTTCATATTCTTCTAATAACAATTCTTTATCATTTATTGTTTGATCTATTTTTTTTATTTTTTTTGAAATTCTCTTTTTCTTATTAGTTATTTCTAATATATATTTTTCACTATCTTTAAATTTATCATATTTCTTTTCTACTTTTATTTTTTCTTTTTCAATATTCTCTTCAAAATTTTTATCTAAAATCATTTTTTCTAATAATGAAATTTTTATTATATCTGTAATTAAATTGTCTTTTATTTTCTTGCCATAATCTTCTGTTAATTTATTTTCCAAAACTTCAAAGTAATCTAATATAAACTTATTATTGTTTATCCAATTTTCTAAGAAGTTGTTTCCATTTAATATTATTAAATCTTGATATACCAAATTATATACTAAAATTATATATATCTTTTGCTACAACATTCCAGGAAAATCCATTAAAATCTCTTAGTGGTTCACATGTATTTATATTATTGCCTTCATTTAACATATCTGTTAATGCTATTTGTACATATTCATTGTTATTTTTTATAATTGTATCTTTTTTCTTTATTCCTGATAAAGAATATAATAAATTAATTTCAATTGGATAACATTTTATTAATTTATCTTTTCTATTAATTTCTTGTTCTTGATTTCTATTGATAAATTCTATGCTATTGCATTCTTTTTGTATTACATATATAATTTTCTCTATATATTCTTCTTTAGAAAGTACTCCTTTTTTTACGGTTTCATAATCTTTATAGGCACTTTCTATTTTATAACACATACTAAGTATTAAACTTTTTACATCTTCTTTGTAGTTTTTTTTAGATAAAACTTCTTCAAGTTCATTGTTGTAGTCTTTTCTCACAAATTTACTTAATAACTTATCCTTTTTTTCTACCAACTTTTCTCTCCTTTAAATTAGAAGTTTATTCTTCTTTTGCTTCTGATGTCATTTTCATTTCTGCAAGTTTCTCTAATGTCCATAATACTTCTCTTGGTTTGCTTCCTTGGTAACCAGAAATAACACCTCTTTCTTCCATTTGATCAATTATTCTTCCAGCTCTTGCATATCCTACTTTAAACTTTCTCTGAATAAAAGATGTAGATGCTTGTCCTGTTTCAACAACAGTATCTATTGCATCTGATAAAAATGGATCTGTATCATCATCGGCTTGTTGTTCAGCTTCTAAGTTTTTCCTTTGTTCTTCTTTACTTCCATTTTCTATTGTATCTAGAATATCTTCTCTATATACTGCTGTTCCATTTGATTTTACAAATTCTACTATTTGCTCAACTTCATCATCTGAAACAAATGCTCCTTGAACTCTAGTTGGCTTTGATGCACCAGAAGGGAAAAATAACATATCTCCTTTTCCTAAAAGTTTCTCTGCACCAACCTGATCTAGTATTGTTCTTGAATCTATTTGAGACGATACAGCAAAAGCAATTCTTGATGGTACATTTGCTTTGATTAATCCTGTAATTACATCTACGGACGGTCTTTGTGTTGCAATTACTAAATGCATTCCTGCAGCTCTAGCTTTTTGAGCTAATCTACAAATAGCTTCTTCTACATCTTTTGCAGCAACCATCATTAAATCTGCAAGCTCATCTACAATTATTACAATTTGAGGTAATTTTCCTTGATTACCTTCTTTCTCAATAAGCTTATTGTATCCTTTTAAATCTCTTACTCCCTTTTCTGCAAATTTATTATATCTGTCATCCATCTCTTGTACTGCCCAAGCTAATGCACCAGCTGCTTTTTTTTGGGTCAGTAACAACTGGAATTAATAAATGAGGAATACCATTATAAACAGAAAGTTCAACAACTTTTGGATCTACCATTATTAATTTTACTTCACTTGGCTTACTATTGTAAATTATACTTGTAACAATTGTATTTATACAAACACTCTTTCCTGAACCTGTTGAACCTGCAATTAAAACATGTGGCATTTTTGCAATATCTGCAATAATAGCACTTCCTGCTACATCTTTTCCAAGAGCTACGCTTAATTTAGAATTATTATTCTTAAATTCGTCACTTTCTATAACTTCTCTTAGTCCTACCATTTCTTTTTCTTTATTTGGAACTTCTATTCCTACAGCTTGTTTTCCTGGAATCGGTGCTTCTATTCTTATTGTTTCTGCTGCTAAATTTAATGCTATATCATCTGCTAGATTGGCAATTTTACTAACTCTTACTCCTTCTGCAGGTTTAAGCTCATAACGAGTAATTGCAGGTCCTACTGTTACATTTTCTACTTTTGCAGACACACCAAAACTATATAAAGTTTTTTGTAATCTTGCAGCTGTCTCTGTAAGAGATTTTGTTCCACCTTTTATAGATTTATTCTCTTTTTTCTTTAAAATTTTTATTGGTGGATATACATAATTTTCTTCTTCAACAGCAATTGTATGTTCAAGTTGTAATACTTGCTTAGTTTTATCTTGTTTTTCTTCTTCTTGCATTTTAAATAACTCTTCATTATCATTAAAATCTTTTACAGCAGTCTTATTTAACGTGTCTGAATTGCCAATTGAGCTTGCCATTTTTGTTATACTGTGATCTTTTTCTTTATTTTTCTTAGATTTTAATTTAGATAAAAATCCTTTATCTTCTTCTTCATTTTCTATTATTCTTCCATTTAAATTAATTTTTATCTGTTCTGGCTCTTCATTTAAAATAGGCTTCATTTTTGGAGCTGTTTGTACTTCTATAGATGGATGATTTTCATCAATTTTGTTCTTTTTATTTGATTTGCTTTCTCTTTCGGCTAAAATTCTTTGTTCTTCATAATATTTTTCTCTTTCTTGTTTTCTTATATCTTTTTTCTCTAAATAATCTTCAACCTTATTGCTTACAAATTCCGCTATATCTATTTCAAATACAAATGCAAATAACATTAGAGATACACCTATACTTAAAACAACAGCTCCAAGTGAACCAAGTAATTTTACTAGTGGTACTGCTGCAAGTGTTCCTATAACACCTCCACCTGCATCTTTTGCTCCAAGAGTATATGCGTTTTTCATTACTTGTGAAATATCTTTTGTGATATCTAAGGTTCCTTTTGATATTTGATATACACTCATAACAATTGCGATGCAAATTATAAGTATGGCATACTGTACAAATTTCTGTGTAATATATTCTCTTTCATTCTCACATGCTTTTTTAATAGCTATTGCAAAAGCTCCAACAGGAAGAATATATCTTAAAATCCCCATCATCCCACCTAGAACTTCATTTAATTTTTTTCCAAGAGTACCAGAATTTGTATATAATAATATTGCTAAAAGTATACTAAATACTATAATTCCGATTATACTTAAGTCTAAGTTTGATTTTTTTGTACTTTTTTTAGATCTTCTTTTTGTTTTTTTCTTTGCCATTTGTATCATTCCTTCCAATATGTTTTCATTATATTTTCCATAAAAATTCCCATATTATTTTATCAAAATACAAAAAAAATAGCAACAAATTTTGCTATTTTTATTGTAATTCTTTTCTACTATTTTGTATTGTTTTTATTGTATCTTCTAAAGATATTTGCATTAAATTTAAAGCTTCACTCATATTCTTTTCTAAATTATTTAACGTATTTGTTAAAACTGTTTCTGTATTATTTAAAAGACCATCTGCGTATTCCTTTGTTCCTGATGTTATTTCTCTTGACATTTCATTTGCTGTTTCTATAATTTCATTTTTTTGATCATAAGCTTTTCTAGTTATTTCATGTTCATCTATCATTGATATTATTCTATTTTCTGCTTCTTTTACTATTCCATCTGCTTCTTTTTGTGCTTCTACTAATATTCTTTGTCTTTCTTCTTTTACCCATTTAGCTTGTTTTAATTCATCTGGAAGTTTTAATCTTATTTCCTTTATAATTTCTAATATTTCTTCTTTGTCAACAATACTTTTCTGTGTAAAAGGTACTCCTTTACTGCTTTCTAATATGTCTTCTAATGTTTCCAACAATGTAAATATTTCCATATATTTCTTTCCTCCTAGAAAATCTTTGTAATCATGTCATGATCTTTTCTTTTAAAAAAAACAATGTATGCTCTGCCATACTTTCTATTATCTATAACCTCTATATTTAGATCTTTTATTTCATTTAAAACTCTTTCTTCTTCATCAGTTTCAAAAATTATTAAACCATTTTCTTTTAAACAATTGTATTTTAAAATATCTATAATGGAATCTTTTATAAAATTTGTTTTATATGGTGGATCTAAATAAATAATATCAAATTTTTCTTTTTGAACTTTTTTTAAAAGTTCTTTATAATCCAAATTATAAAAATAAACATTATCTTTAAGATGTGTTTTTTCAATATTTGCTTCTATAATAGCTTTAGCTCTTTTAGATTTGTCACACATCAAAACTTTTCTTGCTCCTCTACTTGCAAATTCAAGACCTATTGCTCCACTGCCTGAAAATAAATCTAATACTGTACTTTCTGGTATTCGATTTTGTATTATATTAAATACTGATTCTTTTACTCTGTCTAATGTTGGTCTTGTTTCTTCTCCCTCATTAGTAAAAAGTTTTGTACCTCTTGCTCTGCCACTTATTATTCTCATTATTAAATATTTTCCTTTTACAATTTTATCATACTATTATTTTATATCTTTTTTTATGTTTGTCAATATTCTTGACAGAAATGTAATATACATTTAATATAATTGTAATATTACATTCATATTACATAATACATAAAAAGACTATTCCTTTTTAAGAATAGTCTTTTGTTTTTATTAATTCTCTTTATTAATTTCTTTTATTAATTCAAGTTGAGAGTAAAGTAATGATTCCATTTTTACTCTATATATATCGAATTGTTTTTGTAAGTCGTTTAGAGCTCTCTTTTTTGTAGTAATTTGTTCATTTATATTATTTAACTCTTTTTTGTGCTGTTGATTTTGCATCTGTTATTATTTGTTCTGCTTGTTGTTTTGCAACTTGTTTTACTTCTTCAGCAGTCTTTTTGAGCCATAACCAACGTATTTTGTAAAGTTCCTTCGATATTTTTATAATGGACTAATTCATTATTTAGATCTTCTATTGTTTTTGATGTTTCTTTAAGTTCTTTATATTTTTTAGCATAATCAGCACCTATCTCATCTAGAAAATCATCTACTTCTTCAACACTATATCCATTCATCATTTGTTTAGAAAATTTTTTATTTTCAATGTCTAGTGGTGTAAGCATCTTAAGACCTCCTTAATATTAGTTAATACTATTTTTATTTAACCATGAAACAGATAACTTATTTTTTATTTCTTCTCTTGCCATTTCATTTGTTATTTCATAATTAATTGGTGCAATCAAAAATATAGAATTTGATACTTTTTTTTGAATATGTGCATCTAATGCATATACTCCACCACTTATAAAATCAACAATTCTTCTTGCTACATCTTTATTAACATATTCTAAATTAACTATTACTGATTTTTTTTCTTTTAAGAACCCGCAAATTTCTTCTGATTGTTCAAAACTTGTAGGTTGTGATATTACCATTCTTATTGATTGAGTTTGAGGTAAAGAAACAACTTTATTGTTGCTATTATTTCTTCTCATAAAACCTTTTTTTTTTTCTTCTTGAGGTTCTTCTTCTTCCTCATAGTCGTAATCATATACGTTTTCATCTTCATTTTCTATATCTTCAGGATCTGTTTGATCCATTCCGAACAAATTCCAAACTTTACTCATTATTGCACTTGACATTGCAAAAACCTCCTAAAACTTTCTTATATTAATCACTTGCCATTAGTATCCTACTTTTTACATGAATTGTCAAGCGTTTTAATTAATTGTAATGTAAACTTAATATTGTTGTAATATTTTTGTAATATTTTTTTATCTCTAAAAAAAATATTATAATCATTAAAATCGTTTATTTGGATACATTAAAATCATATCATACTGAGATAATTTACTATATGAATTTACATTTATTCCGATTTTATTAAGGTCCTCTGTTGAATAATTTTCAACTATAGAATATTTATCATTTTGTTTTAATACTTTTATATAAATATTACTATATGATCCTGCTTTTTCTTTAACAACATATTTTACATCATTTTCTCCGCTTACTATCGCATCATTCGGAATCTTTAATCCTGATTTGCTCCACCAGGTAATGTTAAAAGATACTTTTCTGTATTGAATCATTTCATCTGTTAAAATATTTAGCTTAAATACAATAAGTGTCTTTCCACTTTCTTGTTCTTCCTTTTTTTGAATTTTAGCATTTAATTGTTTTCCTGTTGAAATTGTTATCTTTACTTCATCTCCAACATTTGATTCTTTAGCTATATCAGAATTTAAAATAGTAGCAATATAAACATTAAAATTGTTAATAATTTTTGCAGACTCACTGCTTACAGGAACAATTTTTCCAGCCTTTATTCCCAATCCATCTAATTGTTTCTCTGTTAAGTTTTCTATGCATTCTGGTGTTAATGTATTTTCTAATCCATCTACTCTGTATGAAACCAATCCTGCAACTGGTGCTTTTATATATTCAGATCCACTATTTAGCTCATTTTCGTATTTTTCTCTTTCGGTAGTAAGACTCTTTATATATGATCCTGAATTGCTTAGTTCACCAATTATTTTAGCCTTTTTTAATATAATACTTGAAATTTCCTTTTTGCTTTCTCTTATTTTTTGTAAATCTGTTTCTGTATTTAATAGCTTTGTTTTTTCATCTATTTGTTTTTCCAAATTTTTTATATCACTTGAAGGAAGCCACGACTGTTTAGATAGTGCTTCTTGTATTTTGGCATCAACTTCTTGTATTTTTGATTTTAAATTTTCTTCATCTTTTGCCATATATCTAAAAACTGTTTGATTTTTTGCAGCTCTATTTTTTTCTGAAATTATTGTAGTTATTCCGTTTTTATAATTTTCTCCCTTAAGAACTGTTTCTTCTCTTATTATATACCCTGTTGCAGTTTCTTCTCTTGTAAGAGTTCCTGACTCTACTGTAAATGTATCTGTTGGAGATTTTATCAGTAAGTATATTGCATAAATTATGTAAAATATAATTATAATAAATAATACATATATAATATATTTTTTTATTTTCTCTTTCTTAAATTTTTTTATACTTATTACATTCTTCAATTTATTTCCTCCAAAATAATATTTATATTATTTTGCATATCTGCCAAGCCATCAATCCATATTATTTCTTTATTTTTTCTAAACCAAGTTAATTGACGTTTAGCATATCTTCTTGTTTCTTGTTTTATCTTTTCTTTCATTTCTTTATAACATATCTTTTCGTTTTCTTTAATATAACTATCAGCTCTATTTTCTTCAATTTTTCTTAAATATTCAACAACTTCTTTATATCCTATTGCCTGCATAGCTGTTGGAAATTTATCGCATTTTTTTAAAATTGATTCTACTTCTTCTATCAATCCTTGTTCTAGCATAATATCTACTCTTCTATTAATTCTGTCATATAATATTTCTCTTTTAATATCTATTGCAAATACTTTATAGTCATATTTAGGTTCATTTTTTCTAGATTCCGCTTCTTGTTCCGTTTTAGTTTTTCCTGTTGAATTATATATTTCTAGAATTCTTATAATCCTTTTTTTATCATTAGGACTTATTTTCTCACAAGCTTCTTTATCTATTTTCATTGCTTTTTCATATAGCATTTTTAAGCCTGTTTCTGTCATAGCTATTTTTTCTTGTTCTTTTCTAAATTCCTCATCATATTCAATTTCATTGTATTCTATATTATAAATTAAACTATCTGCATATAGGCCTGTCCCGCCAACAACAATTGGAATCTTTCCTTTATTTAATATTTCATCAATTGATTTTTCTGCATTTCTTTTATAATCTGCAACAGAAAATCTTTCATTTGGTTCTAAAAAGTCTAACATATAGTGTTTTATTCCTTGCATTTCTTGCACTGTAGGCTTTGCAGAACCTATATTCATATATTTATATATTTGCATAGAATCACAAGATACTATTTCACCATCTATTTTTTTTGCCAATTCTATTGAAAGTGCAGTTTTTCCTGATGCAGTTGGTCCAACAATAACTATTACTTTTGGTTTCATTTTTTGTAGATGCTAGCAAAAGCTGCACCCTCTCCTTTCTTATTTTTTATATAAATTTAATATTCCGTTTTGTATATCTTTAAAGTAAAAAATTTCAATTATTAATATTACAATAAATATTATAGTCATTACAGTTATTCTCTTTTTAAATATTTTGTCGTCAATTTGTTCAGAATTTAAGTTTCCTATTTGAATTGCTAAATATGGCATTACTATAAAGCCATTAAGTGGTATAAAAAGAAATTCAATTATTCTTCTTACTGGAGCAATCATATTTTTATTTGGATATTGAACTCCACTAGACGATATATTAAAAATTATTGTTGTTATAATAGTTAATATAATTAAATTTATTACAATATACTTAATTTTTATATTTTTTTCTTTTATATTTGTTAATGAATTCCATGACCATACAATTAAAACAATCCATAATGCTATCTCAATTAAATAAATTATAGTTGCCATATATTCCTCCACAAAACTATTTTCTCTCAAATTTTCTTTCTATGTCATATTTAGACATTTTTATAACCGTTGGTCTACCATGTGGACAAGAAAATGGATTTGGAAGTTTTAGAAGTTCATTCATTAGACTGTCTACTTCTTCTTTTGTTAAAACCATATTTGCTTTTACTGCAGCTTTGCACGCGACAGTTGCTATAAATTTTTCCTCTTTTTCTTGTTTTGCTGTTCTTGCAACTGTGTTTATTTCATCTAAAGTTTCCATAAATAATTCTTTTGTATCAAGATCTATACAAATATCTGGAACACCTGATAATTTTATAGTATTTTCTCCGAATTCTTCTAAAATAAATCCAGCTTTTTCAAACATTTCAAAATTATCTTTTGCTATTCCCATCTCTTTATGTGTAAGTGTAATTATGTCTGGTAATAATAACAGTTGTGAATTATTTTTATTGCCACTATAGAAATTTTTCTTAACCTTTTCATACATTATTCTCTCATGTGCTGCGTGTTGATCCATTATATACAATTCTTTATCCATTTCTAAAATAATATATGTATTAAACGCTATACCTATAAATTTATATATTGGTTTATTGTATTCTTCCATATTTTCAAACATTGAAATATTATTATTATCTATCTCTTTGTCAATTTTGTATACATCTTCTGGTTCTGATTTTGTTTCTTTTCTTCCCCCATATGGTTCTTTACCAAATAACTGCTTGTACATTTCTTCAAATGATATTTTTTCTTTGCTTTCTGTTTTTTCATTCTTTGAAATCTCTTCATTTAAATTAGTTTCTGTTTTTTCGCAAGTATTTTTACTATCAACATCTTCAATTTTATCATTTATTGATTCTTTCTCTTCAAATTCTTTGTTATTTTCTTGATTTTTAGTTGCTTTTTCATCATTTTCAGATTCTTCTTGTTTATTTTCAGAATCATTATCCTCAAATACTATAGGTATTACCTTTTCTTGTTCATTTGATTTATCTATAACATATTCTTGTATTTCTTCTTCATTTTTTTCTTCTGATTTATTTTTTTCATTTTCAAGTTCAATATTAATATTTTCTTGGATTTCACTTTCTTTATTTTTTTCTTCATTTTGTTTTTTAATATATATATCCTTTAAAATATTTTGTGTATTTGTTTCTTCTATATTTATATCACTATTATTTCTGCCAAATAAATCAGAGTTTAACGTTTCTTCTTCCGATAACGCCCTTAGTCCTTTAGGTATTTCATTTTCTAAACTATCTGTATTATCATCTTTCTCTTCTTCATTTTCTTTTCTTTTAAATAATCCTGTTATTCCTCTTGCAAAACTTGATTGAACTTTAAATGCATCTTTTGAAGCTACATTTGCTTCTCTTGTTTTTTCTCTATCAGATATCAAGTTTGCCTTTAAAAGCGTATCTTTTACAGCATGATACATTGCTTTAAAAATTACATCTTCATTCTCAAACCTTACTTCAAGCTTTGCTGGATGCACATTCACATCTACTTTATTAGGATTCATCTCAATATTTAGAATTATAAATCCAAATTTTCCTATTGGAATTAATCCTTTAAATGCCTGTTCAGCAGCAGCTGTTAGAGTTTTATCTTTTACATATCTTTTATTTACAAAAAAGATTTGATTTGATCTATTTGATCTTGCTATTGCTGGTTTTCCTATTACTCCATTTATTTTTATATCCTCATATTCAGATGAAACTTGTAAAACTTCTTCAGTAACTTGTTTTCCATATATGCTGTAAATTACATTTTTAAGTTCTCCACTACCATTCGTTTGTAAAATTGTTTTATTACTGTTTATTAGTTTTATTGCAATTTCAGGATGTACTAATGCAATTCTTGTCATTACATCTTCTATGTAACCACTTTCTGTATAATCCTTTTTTAAAAATTTATATCTAACAGGTGTATTAAAAAATAAGTTTCTTACAGTTAAAATCTCTATATATTTTTTGTATTCAATTATACAAAAGATTTATGAGAAAAACAACAAATTTAAGAAAAAAATTGAATAAGAGATACCGATTTGATAGAATATTTTTACCGAAAAGGTATCTCTTATAATTATTATCAGGAGAAGATGTAAGTTCTCTAACAGTTGCAATAAAAGAGTTTACAGATGTTTTAGGAAAAGAATTATTTTCAGAAATAGCCAAACAATTAGATGAAATAATATTTGAAGATAATAAAAAGAAAAAACAATATGAGCCAGTAAGATTTCAAGAAAAAAGTTTAATAACAAAAAATGGAAAAACCAAATTTGAAAGAAGATATTATCAAGATAAAGAAACAGGAGAATATGTATATTTAACAGATGCAATACTTGGAATAGAAAAAGGCGAAAGAATAGACAAAAAAGTAAAATCAGAAGTAATTGAAAAAGCAAATGACCAATCGTATAACAAATCTGGAAAAATGGTAGTACCAGGACTTGAAATAAGTGCAACAACAGTAATGAGAAATGTAAGAAAAAATGAGTGGAATATGGAAATTGAAGAGCGAAAAGAAGAAGATAAAATTAAGGCAAAATATATTTACGTTCAAGTAGATGAAGACCATATAAAAGAAATAAATAAAAAAGGATGTACAATATCAAAAATAATAACCATATATACACGAAAAAGAACTTTAACAAAGCCAGATAGAATAGATGAAGTACAACAAGTAAGAAAGGAATTAGTGGATAAATTTACATTTTCAGGGTTATACAAAGATAATCAAAAATTATGGGAAGATGTAGCATATTACATAGATTGCACATACAAGAAAGATGAAATAGAAAATATTTTCATAATGGGAGATGGAGCATCATATATCAAAGCAGGAGTTGAATGGATAGATAAATCAGTATTTGTATTAGATTTATTTCATTTAGAAAAATATATAAATCACTTAAATTATGATGAATATTTAAAAAGTAAATTACAAGAAGCAATAGACCAATATGATCCAATAAGCACAGAAAATATAATGAACGAAGCAATAAAAAAGATAAAAAAAGAAATTAAAGAAGATGAAGAATTAGGAAGAAATACAAACAGATTAAAAAATAGATTAAAGAAAATAGAAAATACAAAAACATACTTAATGAATCAATGGTCTGGAATAGAAGCACATGATAAATATAAAGACAAATTAACGGGATGTTGCCAAGAAGGGCAAGTTCATCATACACTATCAGAAAGAATGAGTACAGATGCAAAAGTATGGTGTGAAGAAGGAATAGATGAAATGAGCCAATTAAGAGCGTTTATACAAAACGGTGGAAATGTTTACCAGAAGATAATAGATATATCAACACAAGAAAAAAGAAATAAAAAAATTGAAGCATTAGAAAAAAGGATAAAAAAGAAAGCAAATAAAAAATTATTTGGAACAACAGGAGTATCAATCCCAACATTAGCAGGAGCTAGAGACGAATTATATTATGAATTAAAAAATATTTGGTATGGAAAAGCTGTATAAGTATTGAAATAAAGTAAATATATATAAAAAGGTTTATTAAGTGAACCTTAAAATATAGAAAAATAAAGACATTTCTTGTACCTAATTCATCATTAGCAGTTTTTCTAGAAAAAGCTTCACCGATTTCTAAGAAAACTATTTTAGGTTTTTGAGTTCTAAAAGCTTCTCTTATGTAATAATATGATGACCACATTTTTTGACGAGGTGTAGAAAAACAATATCCTGTTATCCCTGTCTTTTCGTATATTTCCATCGGTGAAATTCCTGTATATATACAAGAATTTCCAACATACAAGACATCAATCGAATTTTCTTTTTCTTTATAAAATTCTATTATAGCATATGATTGAAACCATTCCTTTATTGTACCTACTGGATTAAAAAATTTTCCCAATATACAAAAGACACAAGAAAAAATATGCCTAAAAATATGCCTGCTTTTAATGTTTTTATTATTAAATCCTTCTTCATTAAATTTACCTTCTATTTATTTTTAATTTTTATTAAAATTGTCCATATATAAAACTTTGAATATTATACCCTTTTCCATATATTCCAAATATAATTATTATAAAAATTAAAGCATATAATACAATCCATCTAAATATTAAATTTTGTTTAGCTAAAGATTCTCTAAATTTTAAACCTTTTTCTTTGTATATGCTCGTTACTAATAATATAATACTTGAAATTACTATTATTGCAATATCTCCCGGATTTAAGCCTCCAAGCATGAAAGCTTTTCCATTAAATATATTTTCCAAATTGTGGACATTAAATATTGATTTTACCATTTCAAAAAAAGTTCTTAAATTTTCTGCTCTAAATATTGTCATTCCTATACATACAAACATATCTGTTCTTAATATTTGAAATAACTTATAACTCCATACTTTGGTATTAATTTTAAAAATTTTTATAGTTTTTTCAAATAAAGGAGCAAATATTTTTCCGAGCATCATTATTACATAATAATATAATCCGTAAACGATATATTTTGCTCCAGCTCCATGCCATATCCCATTACAAAGCCATACAAATAAAAGTGAGAAAGCTATTGGAACTAATTTAGATAAATATGTATCTTTAAATATTTTTTTAGAAACATTTGTAACTTTTACCGATGCTTTTGAAAGTGAAACTGGGTAAAAAACATAATCTTTAAGCCATGTTCCAAGTGTAATGTTCCATCTTCTCCAAAATTCGTCAATTGATCTTGCAAAAAATGGTCTTTCAAAGTTTTGATCTAAATGTATATCAAAAATTTCTGCTGCTCCTCTTACAATATCAATTCCACCAGAAAATTCTGCATATATTTGAAGTGTGTATGCTAAAGCACCTAAAACTATAATTGGTCCTGAGTATGCAGTATAATTATTAAATACTTCGTTTGCATACATTGCTACTCTATCTGCTATTACCATCTTCTTAAAAAATCCCCATAGCATTAGTTGAGTTCCAAAACAAATATTTTTTTATATGTAATTTCATGTGGTTCATACAAATTATTAGCTAATTTATCATATCTTCCAATTGGACCTTCTACAAGTTGTGGAAAGAATGCTAAGAACAATGCAACTCTTCCTATGTTTTTATCTGCTTTTATTTTACCTCTATACACATCAACAATATAGCTTATTGCCTGAAGTGTATAATAAGATATTCCAAGTGGCAAAATAAATTCTTTAAGTGGTATATTAAACTCTATATGCAAAATTTTAAATAATGAATTTATACCTTCTCCGATAAATCCAGAATATTTAATAAATATGAGTACAGCTAAATTGAGTAGTATTCCAAAAACCAATACTCTTTTTTTATTCTTTTTTGAATCTTGTTTTATTTTTTTCTTTTTTTCTTTATCATCTATAGTTTTTGATATTTTTTTACATTCATCATCAATCTTTCCAATTTTCAATGCCACTAAATATATTGAAAGAGTTGTAAAAAGCATACATAAAATTAAATACGTGCTATTAGAAAAGTAAAAAATATAACTAGAAATTAATAATACAAGCCATTTTACTTTTTTGGGTACTATTTTGTATATTAAAACTATTCCTAATAAAAATATCAAAAACTCAATTGAATTGATTAACATTTTCTTTTTTCCCTTTCAATATTACTCTTCATCTTGCAATTTTTGTATTAATTTATATATATCTTCAGCTGATTCAAAATTTTCAGGAATCAAATCTGATGGTGTAATTTCAATATCAAATTCATCATTTAATTTAGTTACTAATGTAACTATATCAAATGAATCTAATATTTCCTCACTTATCAAATTTTTTTCGTTTTCAAAATCAATCCCTGGTTTTACATCTTTTAAAATCTCAATTAATTCTTCCATAATAATTTTCCTTTCTTTATTTATTGTTTTCACTATTTATAGAAATTTGTCCTTTTAATAGTTTTCTATCTATTTTGCCATTACTGTTATATGGCATTTTTGTAATTTTTACATATTTATTTGGTCTCATATATGGTAAAAGTAAGTTTTCTGCCTTCTTTGCAATTTCAGTTTCTTCGATATCTCCTTGGTAAAATAATATTATTTGTTGATTTTTTTCATCATAAACACAAGCACATAAAATAATATTTTCTATACTATAAATATTTTTTTCGATTTCTCCAAGTTCTATTCTATATCCCATATGTTTTATTTGATAATCTTTTCTTGAAATATATATAAGTTCTTCATTTTCGTTATATTTAGCAATATCTCCTGTTTTGTATACTATTTCTGGATAATTTTTGTTTATAGGATTTTGAATAAAGGCTTCTTTTGTTTTTTTGATATTTCCAAAATATCCATCTGCTAAAAATGAGCCTCTTACTAAAATTTCTCCTACTTCACCTTTTTTTGCTTCTTTTCCATCTTCTTTAATTAAAATAATTCCACAATTGTCACAATGTTTTCCTATAGGAAGTGTTTCATCATTTTTAAACTCTCTATCTACTATATAATAAGAACATATATCAGTTGTTTCTGTTGGTCCATAAAGGTTAGCATACATACAATCTGGTAATGCTTTTTTCTCCACATATTTAGTTGCTTAATTGGCATTACTTCTCCGGCAAATAATATTTTCTTTAAATCAGGAAGCTGTATATTTTCTAAAGCTCCTAAATTTGCTACAATACATAATGCTGAAGGAACCCAATAAATCGTGTTAACTTTTTTCTCTTTCAAAAATTCAAGTAATTTTATAGGGAAAGAGAAAAACATTTTTGGTATAATGTATAGAGTCGCTCCTGTATAAATTGTTGTAAATACATCTAAAATAGACATACTGAAATAAAAAGGTGTTTGACTACCAAATATTGTTTTACTATCTATTTCGAAGCATTCCTTTACCCAATTCACATATGATATTACTGCTCTATGACTTACAACTGTTCCTTTTGGAATTCCTGTTGAGCCTGATGTAAAAAGAACATACATTGGATCTAAGTCAATTTGCCTTTTTCTTATTTCTTCTAATTTTTCTTGGTTAATATCTCCTTGTTGTAAATCTTCGTATAATAAAACTTTTATTTCTTTATTATCTAAATTAATCTTTTCCAACTTTGATATATTTTTTTGATCTGTTATTACTATTTTACTCTCTAAAGTTTCTATTATACTTTTGGCTCTTTCTGCTGGCGATTTTGTATCTATTATTGTATAAAAATTACCACTGTATAATATTCCCATCATTGTTTCTAGACAGTTTATTGTCTTGTCAATAAATATTACTATTGGTTCTTTTTCTTTTTTTATATTTTTTATTATGTTTGTTCCAATCTTTTTTGAATTTTTTAAAAATTCACTATATGTTACTTCTTTTTCACTTTCCCCAAAAATTATTTTCTCTGGAAATTTTCTTTCTGAGTTTTCTAATGCTTGTAATATTTTTTTATCATGGTATTCTAAGCCTTACTTTCTTTTAAATTTTTCTTTAATATATTACCATTAAAGATTATATTTTTCAATAAATTTGTTTAATTTTTATAAAAAATTTACTATTAATTTAAGTACTTTTTAAATTACAAAATAGTTTTTTATATACATTTAAAAGAAATAAGCTATTATCAAAATAGCCTATCTTGATAATAGCTTATTATTAGTTACGTTCTTTACTATCTAAAACATCTAACGTATCAAGTGCTTTTCCAGTTCCAAGTGCTACACATGATACAGTGTCTTGTGCAATCATAACATTTATTCCAGTTTTTTCTTGTAAAAGCTTATCTAATCCATCTATTAAGCAACCTCCACCTGTCATATAAATTCCTTTGTCGCTTATATCTGCTGCAAGTTCTGGTGGTGTTTTTTCTAAAACAGAATGTACTGCATCAACTATCATCATTGCAGGTTCAATCAATGCTTCTAGCATCTCTGTTGATCGAATGGTAACTGTTGTAGGAAGGCCTGTAATTAAATCTCTTCCTCTAACATCCATTTCTGTATCTTGAATTTTTGGATATACACATCCTATATTAACTTTTAAATCCTCTGCCGTTCTTTCACCTATTGCTAAATTATGTTTTCTTTTTATATATTTTACTATATATTCATCAAATTTGTCTCCTGCAACTTTTATAGATGTACTTACAACTGAACCTCCAAGTGAAATTACTGCAATATCAGTGGTTCCCCCTCCGATATCTACTACCATATTTCCACATGGCTTAGATATGTCAATTCCTGCACCTATTGCTGCAGCTATTGGTTCTTCTATTAAATATACTTTTCTTGCTCCTGCTTGATTTGCTGCATCTATTACTGCTTTTTTTTCAACTTCTGTAACTCTAGATGGTATACAAATCATAATTCTTGGTGCAAATAAGGTTCTTCCGCCAACTTTATTAATAAAATATTTAAGCATTTTTTCTGTTACTGTATAATCTGAAATTACTCCGTCTCTTAGCGGTCTTGTTGCTACAATATTTCCTGGTGTTCTTCCCAACATCCTTCTAGCTTCTTTTCCGACTGCTACAACTTCTCCTGTATTACTATCTACTGCAACAACAGAAGGTTCTCTTAAAACTATTCCTTTTTTAACATATGCAATTACTGTTGCAGTTCCTAGATCTATACCTATATCTTGCCCAAATCCAAATTTAAACATATTTAATAATCTTCTCCTTTGCTAAATCATAAAATTATATTATAACGTATTTCATTATTATTACATTTTTGTTACAATTATATTACATTATTTTAATTTTATCAATAGATATTTTAAATTTGTTTAAAAAGATTTATTATTAAAAAATTATTTATTTTTTAACTCTAGAATTTCTTCTTTAGTAAGTCCTGTTGCTTGTTCTATTAATTCTATTTCTATTCCTATTTTTAGCATTTTCTTTGCCGTTGATATTTTTTCTTCTTTGATCCCTAGGATTTTTCCTTCTTCAAGTCCAAGATTTCTACCTTCTTCAAGTCCAAGATTTCTACCTTCTTCAAGTCCAATACTTTTTCCTTCTTCCAATCCTGCTGTTCTTGCATGTTTTAAAGCTGCCTGTTCTTCCATTTCTGATAACATTCTTATTTCTGCTAGCCTTTTGACTTCTTCCTCTCCTGTTAATACATTATATTCTTCGTCTGCTTCTTTTATTATTTTACTTTCTTTTTTCGCCATATCGATTAGATCGCCCCTCTCTCCATCAATAAATGCTAACCATTGATTTTACTTTTTCTTTCATATCTAGTGATATGTTTTCTCTGAATTTTTTTAGTTCAATATAATAGTATTCTGCAAAGTTATTATATTTATAATTTCTGTGTTTTTCTAAAACTCTTACCGTTTTTGTTACATAGTCCTGTAACTCAAATAAATTATAATCTAATAATGCTATTATTATTACCTTTTTTAGTCCTTTATAGTATCTTCCTATGTTTCTTTGTTCTGTTATTTTCTTTGATGCATAAAATGTCGTTCTTTCTTCTATATTTTTATAATCGTTTAGTTGCATTTCTATATCTACTATCTCTCCTGAACTCAATTCTACTTCTAAGTCTAGTATTCCATATTTTTCTTCTAATACTACTAACCTAGCATCATGTTTTACTTGTTTTATTTTTACATTTTCTTCTAATACTGCATCTAAAAAATCTTTTAGAAATCTTTCGTTTCCTCTTTTACTAAAAAATGCTTTAAATACAATATCATTTTTTAATTTTAATTTTTGTGTATTATTCACCGAAAATCCTCCTTATCTTATATTTGTATTTTATTGATTTTCGCCTTACTCCCTCTCCAAAATATTTTTTTGATTTTAGTTAAATTAAATCTGTATCATGTGTTATTTTATATGAGCCATATCTTTCACTCGCAAGGGCAGTATAATAAGCTGCTTTTAATTTTTTATCAGCATCTCTCATGTACTTATACATATCTCCTTTTGATGTATCAACACTTGTTTGTGAAACTATACTTGTATATGAACCTGTGTATATATTATCTTTGTTAGCTCTTATTGGAAAATAATATGTTGTATTATCTCCATCTTTTATGTAATGTTTTTCAAAGTCAAGTTTAAATACACCCTTTAAATTATTATCTAGATTAATATCTCTTGCATTTGCTCTATGATACTGGTTATCAATATCAGTAGCAATATAAATAGAATTTTCGTCAACAAATTCTTTTGTTGTAGTATTTGCACTAACAGCATACCCATTATATTTCTTTGTTCCAATATCTAAACCTTGTAAGAAACCTATAACAGATACATTATTTTCTATAGTCTCCCAATCTTCTTCAGATATTTTAGGCATTGCAAATTGTATATCTTTTTCTGAATATTCACTAAAACCTGCAATAGCTGCCGATAAGTTTGTTTCTATTGTTTTTTTCTTATTACTGCCTTACGATGTTGATTAAAATCTGAATCTGAATCTTGAATATATTTACCATCTATCTTTTTAAAGATTTCATAATTTCCATAATCCTTCATATTAACAAATTTTTTTGTTTCATTATCATAATATCCAGCATCTGATGATTTAAGGTCCCTAAGACCATAAGCCAACACATCAGTGTTTTTATAATTAAAATCACCTCTAATTTTATTAGTAAACTCATAAGCTTCTTTATAGTAATAATATGCACTTTTATTTACCTCTATAGCCTTTCTATATTTATTATACAAATCTTTATTTTTTTTTTGAGAAACCTGGTTCACTTTTGTTCCATTAACAAGGTGAAAAACCTTACCCTTCCCATCACCATCACTCGTATCCAAATAATATTTTGTCCCATTAATTTTAACATAATTAGTAAGATCATTATCATTACCAATATACTCTGAGGAATTTGAATTCGGATAACCCTTATTAGAAATTTTCACATCACCATTTTCATAAAACTTAACTCCATCATATTCATAATAATTGCCATTTAAATCCATTCCAGATTTAATTCCATCCATCAAATATCCCGAATCATCGACATAATTTTCTTGTAAAAATCCTTGAATCCTTATATAATTATCTAAAGAATATGTTATTACAAAATCACTATCTACTCTGCCGTCTGTCCATTTTTTTGTTGATACCTACAACTATAAAAAACATAAGACTTAATTCCTTCTACTAATGCACCATCTGTATAAGTAGAGTCGCTTTTAACATTTTTCTGAGATAATGTATTGTAATATTTAGAATATATATAATACCCGTCATACATAGTATACACAACAGCTGGAATATATTCTTGCATAACAGATGCTTTATATCCACTTAAACCAAAACTTGATTGTAAAGATGCTAAATAAGTTGATGCTGATGCTTCGATGTTTTCCATTTTTGCAGTTACTACATCATTTTCTGTATCAACTATTGAATTTGCTTGGTATACTTCTAAAGCATCATAAACGCAGTCTACTAAACGCCTATCATATATTGCTTGGTTTCTTATTGTGTTTATTTGTGCATCTAGATATAGTCCTAAAACTATATCGATTGGTAAAATTATTAAAAGAAAAATTATTGCCAAGTGCTGAATTTTCATCTTATGCTCCTTTCAAAACTGATATTTTGCAAATTTTGTTATAAATAAAAGCCTGTAAAAAACTTTACAAGCCCCTTTTTTTTTATTTTTATTGTGCTGTAGTTGTAACAACTCCAGAGCTAGAAGCAACTATTGCTCCTGTTGTACTGTTTTTACCTAAGTACTTTGTTAATTGTTGAAATATTGTAGTATTTGTGCTTGTTACTTTTGCTGTAATAATATCCCCTTCCTTTAAAAAAGAAGTGTTCCATTATTATTATTTAACATATCAAGTATTGTGTTGTATAATATATGTTGTGTATGTACTTTTACTAGAAACAGTCCCTTCTGATTGAATTGCTTTTTTTGAAGCATTTTCATCTAATCTTTGTAATTCCATTTCTACATCGAAAGAATTACCTGTTGCTGATATTTCTTTTATATATGCCTCATAATCAGAATATTTTAATTTTCCTGTTGTTCTAATTGTATCTACATATTGGTTTGTAGATGATTCTACAGCTACTTGGGCTGCCTTGTCAGTTTTTCCTGCCATTGTTATTAATGGATAACCAAACATTATTACTGCAGCAACAAATATTGCTAAAATTACAGATGCGTTATTTTCCATCTTAAAGACCTCCTTAATTATTTATTTTTTCAATATAAGTAATAACTCTTGATTCTTTTTTGTTTGCGTCTGAAACATGATCACCACTATAGCTAGGATCACGTGATGGGTCACTCTCTCCTAAAGGATAAGTGTCTGCTTCATAGTAAACTCCTGTGTATTCTATAAAAGTTTTATCTTTAAGTAATTCATATAATCCTGCCTTTAAGGTATTGTTTATATATTCTTTATCATTCTGTGCAGTTGGTATATCAAATACTAAAATATAATCATTGCTATTAATTATTTGATCTCCACTTGATTTATATTTTTGTTCTTTCACTACTGTCGCTCCATTTTTTTAGGCAGTTTGCGTAATCTTCCAACTCTTTACCTGAGTCAAACTTCTCATAATTTGTAGAATTTCCATTTCCTAATTTTATTACAACAGTATAATTCTCTTTATAAACTCTATAAAGAGAATTTGATACTGTATCAATTCCAACTGTTCTTTTCTCATCTGAACTACTTATATAGTTTATATATTTAGTTTTCCCATTTTCATCTTTAGTTGTTGCAGTATCTACCTTTTCCTTTGATAAGATTAAATCTTCTAGGTCATTTCTAAAGGTTGAGAAGGATGATAAAGTTAATGTAAGTGCTAACATAAATATTAATACTGCTGCTGCCATATATAGAGCTTCTACAGAATTTTCCATGATTTATCATCCTTTCTTTATTATAAATTATAACATATCTAATTTTGATAAATATTAATTTTAGAAACTAATCCGTCTTTATAGTTGCACTCAACAATATAATTTTCACCTGTTTTAACAGCAAGCTGTGGTACGGTTGCCAAAGCATTATACTTCTCAAGAGTACAACTTGCATAATCTTTGATCCTCTTTGCAGTGTCTTTACCTCCCGCATTAGACGAAATTATTTCACCATTTGAATTTCCTGATATAACAATATAAGAGCTATTATAATTTAATGGTTTATAACATACCATTACATAGCTACCTTTTCCATTAGTAGCTGTAGCCTGATTGGTAGCAATAACTTGTTGTATTAAAGAATTAACTCTTGAACCTGCTACACTATCTCCTTCATATGCTGTGAATTTTGCATTAAATGATTGTATTTCTTGTTCACTTAAATTTGTATTATCTGTTACATTTCTCATTATTTACCACTATTAATCCTAATGATATTATAACTATCGCAAGTAGGATTGCCCCTGCAATAATAAGTGCTTTAGAAGCATTCTCCATTTTTTATTTCTCCTTCCAAAATTATTTCTCAATTGTAATTTTGTTAACTAAAGCGTTATTATATGTAAGTGTTACTTTGTATGTTGATCCTGTAGCTATTCCTGTAATTTCTTCTGGTTTAGCATTATCCTGTGTACCATATTTAAAAGTAACTTGTTTATCACTATTACTTGCATTAGAAGAAATAGCAGTTTGAAGCAGTGCTTTTACCTTTGTTCCTGATACGTTTGTTCCTTCATATGGTGTAAATTTTGCATTAAATGCTTGTATTTCTTGTTCACTCAAGTTTGTATTGTCTGTTACATTCCTTGTATTGTTTACTACTATTAATCCTAATGATATTATAACTATTGCAAGTAGGATTGCCCCTGCAATAATTAATGCTTTTGAAGCGTTTTCCATAATAATTCCTCCTTATATTTTTTCTTTTATATTTTTCTAGATATAAACTCATTATGGATATAATTCATATCTAACATAAAAATCTTTTGTTATATGCTCTTTTGTTCAAACAACATATATTTTATTTGTTTTGAATTTGAATGATATTCTATTTTTGTACATTCAAATTTTATGTTGCTATAATACTGTACAAATGTTGTCATTCCTCCATTATAAAGTGTTTCCATACTATAAAGTGTATCATTGTCTGTAATTTTAATTTCAACCTTTATTGAATTTGTTTCATTTTCAATGTAATTTCCATTTTTATCTTTTTCTATTCTATTTAATTCGTTGTCATTTACTGCCCTATTTACAATTGTAGCTACATCTGAACCATATAACTCTTTTTTTGGTAATAAGACTCATATTTAGAATTAAATTCTTTTATTTTGCTATATTCATCTTTATAGTTGTAATACTTTATTGCTAGCAGAATTAAAACAATTATTACTGCTGTAATAAAAGCTAATATTTTTTTCATTTATTGACAGCTCCTTACTTATTATAACATTTTATGTTTTTTTTTTTGCAATATTTAATAAAATTTTTAAACAGCATTTATACACTAAAAATATTTTTTATTTACTTACCATTCATCATGCTTATGTGTAGTAATTTTCATTTTATTTACTTTACCATTTTTATATTCATTTCTATTTATCGAAAAAGTAAAATAATACAGTAAGTCATTCTTTTTTTCGTAAGTAACATTGCCATTAGAATCTTTAACCTTCACCTTAATATCTGACATTATAGTTAAATTTTTTATAAATTGATCACTATCATAACCTGTTTGAATAAAACCGCTAGTTGGAGCATTAGCCTCTGATCCAACATCACTGTCATAATAATATCCTATATTTTTTCTTGATATATTATTTTCAACAACTAAATTCATAATAGATACAATATCATTGGGAGTCAATTCTTTGTTTTCATAAAATTCAAACTTTGCATTAAACTCACTAACCTCTTTTTCACTCATTCTTGCCAACATTTTTTCTGAATGATCATGATAAACACCGTATAGATACACACCAAACGATGCTACTATCATTGTAATAAGAACACCACCTGCAATTAACAGTGCTTTTGACGCATTTTCCATACTATATTTATCCTTTCTTTATTCAATTTCACCTGTAAATTCAAAAAGTTAACTCGTTTACTTTTCCAGTAGTATCATCATATTTTAAACTTGTGCATTTAAATTTTGCTTTTGTGAATTGAGAATATTCATAATATTTATACATCTTAATACCATTATCGTTTAACATGGAAAGATATTGCTTTTTTACATTTTTTTGTACGTTTTATTTATCCCTTTTAAATTTTCACTGTATGTACTACTTTGTGTAATTGATTCATATTTAAGAATAGCATTAAGCATTTTAGTAATCTTTTTATTTTCATCAGTACCTGCATCGCTTACGATCTCCCATTTTTTCGTCGTATTATTATAGCTACAAATTTCTTTCAAAATTATTTTATCTATATTTTTCGTTAGTCCTTTTAGATACTTACTATCTTTTTCTAACTCTCTTGCGTTTTTATTAAACTTTTCTAAACTTGATTCGTTATTTTTATTCAAATAACTATTCTCTTCTATAAGCTTATTTTTAGATTCATCTAATAAATAAAAATTTCCATCATAGCTTAATTTATTTTTTGCATCATCATTTTGATTACCTTTCCACAAAATAATAGAAATCTTCACCGGATTAGCTTTAACATCGTTTCCTTCTGAAGTTTCACTAGACAATCTTTCATTGTAATCAATAATCTTATTAGATAACGAAATCAACTCATACCCTGCAACATCGTTTCTATTATACCTTGTAAACTGTTCGTTAAATTTAGTTTTATCTTCAGTCATTTTAAGTTCTTCTTCAGAAGCATAATAGTTTGAAATATTTCCTTTAACTAATAAAACTAAACTTACTAAAATAATAAGTATAAGTATTCCACCTGCAATAAGCAAAGCTTTTGATGCATTCTCCATTATGCTTCCTCCTTAATCTTAAGATATACTTGACATAGAGCTTGACATACTTGTAAGACCTATGTAAACTAATGGCACAATTAAGTACCCAACAAACATACAAACCATTGGTGCGAAACCTAAGATTTTTCCATACAATGATTTTCTAGATATTAATTTTTCATTGGTTTGTTTTCTTTTATCTTGGTAATATGTTCTTTCTGAATCTAACTCATCGAAAGCTTCTCTGATTGGAATCTTTTCAACTGCTGCTTGCAAACTTTCTACAATTCTTATAAATAGTTGGTAATTTGTATCATTTTTTAAAACCTCTAGTGCTTCCCATGCTCCTGCTTCATAGTTGTTTACGCACCTTGCAATTGGCTCTCTAAATATGTTTGAATATCTTTCAAGCCACTCTAAAATAATTTCAACATTAACCCTTTCTATTCTCATAAGCATAAGTATTATTGTTTGGAATTGCATTACTTCATCTTCCATTTCCATTTGGCGTAATTTTAATTGGAACATCATTATCCAAATTGGTGACATATATCCCAAACACATTGTTATACATGCAAATAAGATTTCATACCAAGCTAATACTTCAGCATTTATAATTTGTAACTTATCATAAATTTTATCTGTTGCTTTCTTTATATCGTCATCTTTTGCTCCCGCATATTCATTTGATTTTACTAATGCTGATTGAATTTTTTCTTTTGTAATATCTTTTTTTCCTTTAAACTTGTCTAAAAAACACATTTTGCCTTGCAGTTTCTTCTTCTGCTGTTTTTTGTTCTTTATCAGATAAACCTCCGCAGTAAATCATAGTCTGCGGTTGGTTCTGTATAAACCCAATTTATTGATATTCTATGTAATTCAAATGCTAAGAATATTGTAATCACAAACAATAATATTGCAAGTGCAATCCTGTTTACATATAGCCACTCCATTTTTAGCTTTGATGCTGTATCTTTTTGTAACTTTTGAACTTTTAAATATTCTTTTGTTCCTTTTTTAGGTATAAATAAATCGACAATTCTCTTGCAAATTGGATTTTTATATACTTTTGCTTGCCATGGATTTTCAATATTTTTTGTTTGCTTATCTGTTGAACCATTATCTTTTAATTTTCTTAAAAGAATATAGCAAACTATTGTTAGAATTATAACTCCAAGTTGAATTACCATTCCTGGTTTTCCATTGTAAAAGCTTTGAGTAAATGTAAAGTTTTTTATACACCAACTCTTAAGTGGTTCTAGACCAAGAACTGGAACTATTGAAATCAAAGACAAACTTTGGAATACATAGTCCAATTTTTCACGTTTTAATATTTCAATTTGCATTTCTTCTGTTATATTATTTACATTTTGTAAATACAAAGATGATTTATCTATCTTTCTATCACCAAATTCTTTAGTTAAATATGAAATTCCAGCAAATTCTTTTAAATAGCTATTTGGAGCAATATCATAATATTTTTCAAGTTCAGTTTCAGGGTCATTTGATATTAAAATCTCATAAATTTTTTCCCCTTGTCTTGATATATTTTTTTCATCATCTTGCGATATTTGATAGATAGCTTCTTCAACCATGTTGTACTCATGATATGCATGTCTTATTTCTGCAAAAAAATCTAATTGTTCTTTCAATAAATTTGTATCCATCTTATTAACTTGTCCATCTATTACAGTATCTATCATAAATACTTCAAATATTAAAAGAATTGACATTAATAAATAATTATTACGTGTAATTACAATTGTTGCAATTGCAACAGGTATAAGTATTAATAATGCTCTAAACAATATTTTAGCAGAATCACGTCTAGTTGCATATTCATTTTCTACGTCAATAATTTCAAGCTTTCTTCTTAATTTTAAGATATAACCTTTTAAAAATGGTGTTCTTGAAAATGTAATATATAATTTTTGGTAAAACACATCAAAAGAAAATCCACTTGTTTCAGTACCTTGTTTTAATTTCTTTATTTTTTGATATTCAGACCTTTGCATCTTTTTTGATAATATAAAATAGGCTATAACTATTGCAGCAAAAGCCCCTACAGTACCATATATTACATAAAGTAGAGTTTGTGTACTCATATTATTCTTTACACCTCCCTCTTTTTTAGTTTATTATTCTTTGTCTTTTTTTGTTTTTCTTCCACGACTATTTATTTTAGCTTCTTTTTTTCTTTCTTCTTTATATTTATCAATTTTGAATACGCTTTCTTTTTCCCCAGTGTTTTTCAACAAATTGGTCAAATTCTTCTGCATCTGTTTCTGTCATGTTTAATCTCATATCTTTAATATTTTGATCTGAAATTTTATTTGTTATTACGTATTCTCCATCTATATATTCAAGTATATTTCTATATTCATAAACTTTTTTGTCTGTTATTTTTCTGAAATATTGTGTTGCATTATCGAAGAATAAGTCGAATTTTCCTTCTAATGTTTTTTCTTTTCTAAAGTCAGTAGTATATTCATCTTGGCTATGTATTGGTGTACATTCTGTTACTCTTTCTATATATCTTTTTCCTCTAAAGTCTTTTGATAAGTGTACATCAAAATTTAGTACTTGTACAACTTGCTCTTCTGCAATCTTTTCACTTTTAAATACTCCTGCTCTAAGCATTGAGTTACGTAATGCTGTTACTAAGTCAGGAAATGTCTTAGCATGGTGAGTAAATAATGTAAACTTAGATGCAACTTGGGCTGATTGTATCATCCAAGATGCAACGGGATCTGTTGCAACCTCACCAATGATGTTAACCGAACCATCTGTTTTCTTTTGAACATCTAGTATTTCTTGACCTGGTATTGTGTCTGTTTCACGCATTGATAAAATGTTTCTTGTTGGATAAACTTTTCTTAGGTGCAATTCGAATGCAGTTTCTGTGATACGCAAGTTCATTGTTTCATATATATTTTCTATCATTCCCATAAGTAATGTTGTTTTACCACAACCTTGCTCACCTGTTATTGATGTTATTCTTGCACCTTTAACTAAGAATTTAAGTAAATCTATTGCTTCTTCTTTTCCTGCTGTATCTCCTGTCCATTGTTCAACCGTAGCACGCTTTACGTCGAACTTTCTTACAAAGAATGCCCATGTTTCTGACATTGATGGTCTAACAACAACGACACGTGATCCATCTTTCATTTCATTAATCTTATATCCATTTGTGTCTGATAACTGACCAGGATTATTATATTTATAAATGTTTTGGCATACTCTTTTAAGTTCGGCTTCTGATCCAAAAGATAAAAATGCTAAACGTATTGATTTACCATGAAACATTATCCAAATACTGTCGCATGCACGTTGTACTTTATGTTCTTGTATTTGTGTTAAATAATCTGAGCCATCTGTTTGTGCAACTTGACTTATAAAGCTTTCTGGAAGTCCAGATACACCACCAGATACACCATCTATATTCATATCTCTTATTTCATCTATACTACTATAACCTTTATAATGTTGATATATTCTTTGTACTACTATATTTAATTTATCTGAAAATGTTAAATCTATTTTTTTTTCTTTCTCATATATTGATTCAATTTCTTCTTCTGTTATAACATAGCATGGTTTTGCTTCGCCTTGAACATATTTAAATTCGTCTAGATTATATTTTTTTATTATTTCAGATAAAGCTTCATATCCAAATTCTTTTTTATAGATATAAAGTAATATGTCAAATTTATCTTGTGCTGTTAAAAGTGATGGAGAATCAAATTGAATTGCTGTTGATATGTTTATTTCATCAACTCCATACTCTTTAGCTAACAAATCATAAATTAATTCTTTTACATATTTTTTATCATTTACGTCTCCATATGTACAACCTTTTAATGCTTTTTTTAATTCATATTTTTTATTTTTTCTTCTTTTTAACTCTTCTTCAGAAAGGCCTATATCATAAAGGTTTATTTTTGTTATTTCGTCTAATCTTCTTTTTACAAATTCTATCATCTTGTCTAATGTATAAGTTTGTTCATCAATATCTATTTGCTTTTCAACAACAGCTAGTTTTTTTAGAATTTATAAAATATATAACTAAAATAACCATTAAAGCGACAACTGCTAACCCGAGTATTATGTTAAACATATTCTTTCTCCTTCCTTTTATTTTTTCGTTTGATTAAATAAATATTTTATATTATTTCCTAAGTTACTTGTTTCGGTTAAAAATGTCGAATTTTCGTCTTTTTCCTCTTAATCTTGCAAAATTAAGAATTAAATCTACCATATTTCCTTCTTGTGATGCTTCGAAAAGTAAAACGTTATATGGTATTACATTTAACATATTATTTCCTTTTAAATAACTTCTTGTTAAATTTTTTAAGTTATATTTTGATTTCTCATCATATTTTCCTATTGTGAATATTGCTTTATTTAAAGGTATATCAATTCTTTTCGAGAAAAAGTCTATATTTTCTTTCATTGTTTCTAATCTTTGTGAAATTACAGGTACTAATACATCTGAGGCTTTTAGAATTTTAAGTCTTAAATCTATATTCATTCTTTTATCCAAATCAACAATAACCAAATTATAATATTTTGATGCAAGAGTTATTATTTCAAAATACTGTTTGCATAAATTTTGGTATTGTTCTTCTGTTCCTGTAAGTCCTAATAAAATTTCTAATCTGTTTTTCAAAACAACTCTTGTATAATTTTTGATTACGTCAGGCGAAATTTTATTGCTTCTTGCAATTCTATCTAATCCCTCTATACCACTTTGATTAACTAAATTTGTTTTTATTCCTAGCATACCTGCCAAAGAGTTTTTAGATTTTTCTTGCCAAAAGCAATCTTTTATTGTATTGTCATTTAGACTTGTTGAAATTAATAATATTTTTAAATTATGTTCTATTGCCATGTTTGTAGCAGTTGCAACTGCTGCCATTGTTTGTCCTGTTTGTTCTCTTGATAAATTGTAAAAAGTTACTATAGCCACAAAAATCACTCCTATCCTTTTATTATCTTTCTTATTTTACTTGGATTTACATCTTTCAGTATATCTTGAACAATCATTGTAAGACTTTCTTTATATTCTGTAGTTAGTTTTTTTAGTCTAACCTGAGCTACTCTTTGATTTTCTTCCATTACTCTATTGTCTTCTCCTAAAATTGTAAAATATACTGTATATTCGTTCCACATTACATTATAGCCATTTGATAAATATTCCAAATATTCTTCATCGCTTTTTCTTAATTCATAAGAAAATAATACTTTAGTAAGTTTTACTGGTATTTTTATTTCTTCTAATATAACTAATCCTCTTCTGAGCGAATATAAATCAAAAGATGTTACAAAGTAATTTTCTTCAGCTTTATCAAGTTTGAATTCCAAGAACTCATTTCCATCATCTACATCTATCAATACATAATCATATGGTAGTTCTTTTGTTTTTTCTAATCCTAAATAATTATACAAATCTGCCATTTTTTCAAATCCTAAAGCAAAATCTGTATTTTCGAAACTTGTTACATATGATTTCGTAGGGCTTATTGATGGAACAACATATTTTGATCTTTCAAGTTTTGTTGTATCTATTACTAGCACTTTATTTTCTAATTCTGTTAATGTTTTTGCAATATTTAATAATAAATTAGTTTTATTATATGCTCCTATAAACCCTATTACTTTCATGTTTTCATCCTTTCATTTATTAATATTCTGTTGAAGATGTTCCTCCTGATAAAGAATCAAGATATTTTTGTCTTTCTTCTTTTGTTTTTGTAACACTTTCTTCTACTTTTGTAACAACTGCTGTGTCGTCACCTTTAACTTTTGATTGTATATCATTTCTTGTATCACCATTATATCTTTGAGCTAGTTCTGTCATTGCTTCTTTTAAAACATTTGAGTCTTTTTTAATTAAATTAATTACTTCATTGTTTGCTACATATGTAGGTTTTGCAGATGCTTGGTTTCCTGGTTCTACATATTTTATTGCATACAATTTTGATCCTTCTATTTTTGCTGCATCTACAATGGCACTTGATAAAACTAAGATTTCATCTTCTCTCATTGTAAAATTAACTGTATCTGTTGAATATGTACCATTATAACATGGAATATCTGCTTCTTTTTTAGATAAAACTATATAATCTCTTCCATCTGGTAACATTAATCTTATATCAACAAAATCTCCTGTTTCTAAGCTTTCTGGTAGAACTATCGTATTATATGCTTGTAATCTTGTATCATCTGTTGTCATTTCATTTGATCTTTCTAAATACTTTGATGTTATTATTGTATTTTGTTTTAAGTCAACTTTTGCTATTAATGGTTTTTCACTTAATTCTATGTAAACTTTATTGTTATTATTATTAGAATCTATTTTATAATAATTATCTGAGTTTTCTTCTTTATTCAATCTAACACTTTTTCCATTTTCTAACATATATAGACCTTGTTCATCTGTGTATATTTGGTTTCCTGCTTTGTCTGATAATGCATATGTACTTAGCATTGTTTGAACATCGCTTGTTGCATTTGATGGTACACCAGCTTTTGTTGCCTGTACTAAACTAAACATATCTGGTGTGATTGTTTGTCCTGATTTTACATCCTTATTTAATACATATACACTTGTTAATAGAGCTTTGCTCTGATTTATCGTATTTTGTAAATCTTTTGATTTCATAACTAAAAAAACTACTGGTATTGCTGCAATTACTAGAGCTATTACCATTCCTAATAAAAATGAATTTCTGGCTTTTCTTTGCATTGGATTTGTTGCCATTGTAAATTCCTCCTTTAAACTTTCTACTTTCTAATTTATTCTACAACATTTTCTTTTTTTTATCAATATTTATTTTTATTTGTAACATAAACTTAATATTCATGTAATATTTTTGTAATATTGAAAATTTCCATTTTTTTTTCAGTTTATTTTCATTATTTTCTGCACATTATATATCTAGAAAAAAGAAAACTTTTTTCTTTAAAATTGACAATGTCAATTATTTAACTGGTAATATAAATTAGTTTTTATATTATAAAAAGTATTATTATTTATATTTTATTATTTGTATTTATTTATATATCAATATATATTATAAAGTATATATTTTATTTATAATTTGATAATAATTTTTATTTTGTACTATTATATATGTTATCTTATATTATTTATATGATATATTATATATTTAGTTATATAATTATATTTTTTATAATATACATTTTTGATTATCGGTTTTAATATTTTTAGCAGGAGGTGATTTACAATGGCAAAAAACAGTAATAAAAAAATTAGTTCCAGAAGCTATGGATGCTTTAGATAAATTCAAGTATGAAGTTGCTTCAGAAGTTGGTGTTACTTTAAAAGACGGTTACAATGGTAACTTATCTTCTAGAGATGCTGGAAGAATAGGTGGTAACATGGTTAAAAAAATGATCCAACAAGTTGAAAACAACATGAGCAATAAATAGTTATAGTAATAACTATTAGTATATTTGTAATTTATTATTAATTAATTGGCAGAAGTATTTTTCTTGGTTTTATTTTATTTTTAATAATTCTTTTGGATTTTTAAAAATACATAAAGGCAGGAGATGTGCTCCTGCCTTATAAAAAAAGCATGTTAAGTTAAAAAAACTTATAACATGCTTTTTTGAGGTTTAGCCTAATTCCTTTGGCCACTCTTCTTCATAAAAGAATACATGAGGTCCAACTTCTTTATATTGTGTTATATTATATTTTTCTGCAAACTGTTTTCCAGTCTCACAATCAAAATATTCATATGCACAATATGAAGTATAGTCGAAAGATTTGTCAACTTTTCCAGCTAGAACATCATATCCCCATTCTTTAAACTCTTCTGGAATGATATCCAACGTAGAAATTCCTTGTCCACAATGTATTTCACCATCAATTATGCAACTATACCTGTTTGGATAGAACAAGTCTTGCATCAAATCTCCATCATAGTGTTTTATAGCACTATTTCTGATTTCTGTCATTGTAGCAATTGCAGATTCCTTATCATATCCTCCAATTTCTCCATAGGCCACTTTTATAAAATAGTTTATTGCTTCTTGAGAATTTTTTAAAAGTAAATTTTCACTTTCATTTTCTACTGAATCCTCTGCTTTCGATTCGTTTGCTTCTGATTCATTTGCTTTTAATTTGTCTTTTGAGAGTTTTTTTCCTTTTACTACCCAATATCCTTCACAAAAAGTCTCTCCATTTGTAGACAAAGTTTCATTTTTTTCAACACTAGTGTTTTCTTCTTTTACTGCTTCTTTTCCATTTTCATCTTCAAAACCTGGTATTAAATTGCAAATAACAAATAATCCTGCCACTATTAACAATATCACCGGGATTTTTTTCTGACCAATGGATTTCTCCTTAATGATTTTTTTGCTTCTTCCCAAATAAGGCAAACCATTTGACATAAAATTCGACCTATGTTTCTCTTAGTTTTCCTTTTACGTTTGACTGTTTTTCCTTTTTGAATTCTTTGAACTTGTGATTGTTGTTTTTTCTTTGCATACGTTTGTTGACCTCTTCCATTATATACCTGTGAATATGCCTGCTGACGAGTTTTTGAATTAGCCTTTGAATTTAAATTCCGTGTTGTCCTTTCCATATTTTAACCTCCTAGCTCTACAGAGCTTTATTTTTTCAGATTTTCAATCTACTTCTTATTATACCATATATTTAAAATTTTGTCTAATTTTATGTTAATTTTATCTTTTCACTTTACCTAGTATGGGTAATATGTTATAATCTAACATATTACATAAGAATAAATAAATATTTTTGAAAGGAGACTTAAAATGGCATTTGATGGTATTGTGACAAAAAAAAAGATTTGTGACGAATTGCAAAATATAATTGGTTATAAAATAGATAAAATCTATGAACCTGATAAAAATACAGTATTAATTGGTCTTTATAAAAAGTTTTCTAACCTTGCACTTTTAATAAATATATCTTCAAATAATACTAGAATTTGTTTAACAAGGCATGACTATAAAAATCCTACTGTAGCACCTAATTTCTGTATGCTTTTAAGAAAGCATATTATAGGTTTTAAAATAAAGGACATCTATATTAAAGGACTTGAACGAGTAGTTTTTATTGATTTAGAAAATACTGATAATCCTGATAAAATTATATCAAAAAAACTTATTATTGAACTTATGGGAAAACATAGCAATATTATTCTAACCAATTCAACCGAAATAATCATTGATAGTTTAAGACATACTTCTGTTGAAAATAATTCTTTAAGAGATATCTATCCAGGTTCAAAATATAGTTTTCCCCAATCTAACAAAGCGAATTTTTTAAGTCTCTCTTCTTTTGAAGAATTCTATGAGAAAATTGAACATTGCCTTACAGATGAAATTTCTTATAATATTTCTTCTAAAATCGATAAAGAAAGTAAATCTCCTATAAAAAATACCACAAACTCTTCACATTCAAATTCTGATTTATTAAATTTAAACGAATCTAATATTATAAAATTTAAGAATATTGATTTAGGTAAAGTGATTTCTTCTGTTTTTAACGGAATAAGCTCCTCTACCATATATGGTATATTGCAAAATTACAATGATTTAACTATTTCCAAAAGTTCTATTTTAGAAGTTTATAATAATATTTGGGATATTTTAAATAGTTCTTCTTTAACTTTTGAAACTTACTCAGTTTCAAAGAAAAATTGTTCTAAAAAGAAGGAAGATTATTTTATAAAACTTTCCAGTAAGTTAGAAAATGATGCATATAGATTAAACTATTTTATCGATAATTTTTATTTTGAAAAAGAACATAACGAACTTTTTGAAAATTACCGAAATACTGTATTAAATTTGATTTTAGTTACTTTAAAAAAATATGAAAAAAGGCTTGAAAATATTGATTCAAAACTTCAGGAGTGTAATGGAATGGATCAATTTAGGCTTTATGGAGAACTTATTACTGCAAATTTATATAAAATTCCTAATTACAATCTATCTCAAATAGAGCTTGAAAATTATTATAATGAAAATGCAAAGGTTATTATTCCTTTAGACAAAAGGTACCTTCAAGTTACAATGCAAAGAGATTTTTTAAAAAATATAATAAATTAAAAAATGCATTGGAAATTGTAAATATACAAAAAAAAGAGACTATTGAAGATATTAATTATTTAGAAAGTATTGTTTACGAATTAGATAATTGTACAACGGTTGAAGAAATATCTTATGTATATGATGAAATGGCAGAAAGTCCGATTTTTTCTGATAAAATCAAACAAAAAAGCACAAAAAAAGTAAATACGAAAAAGAAAAAAAATCTTACATCAAATAAGCTTGCATCTTTTAATCCTCTAAAATTTAAATTTGACGATTATACTATTTTAGTAGGAAGAAATAATAAAGAAAATGATTATTTAACTACTAAATTTGCAAGTAAAAATGATTTGTGGTTTCACACTAAAGACATTCACGGAAGTCACGTTATTTTAAAACTTTCTCCTGGTGAAACCGCTTCTATAGATGCAATACATGAATCTGCTAGACTTGCAGCATTACATAGTAAAGCTAAAGATTCAACAAATATACCTGTTGACTACTGTAAAGTATCATTTGTTAAAAAGCCTCATGGAAGCAAGCCAGGTATGGTAATCTATTCTAATAATCAAACTATATATATTAAAAAAGTAAATTAGGGAAATTTACCCCTAATTTACTTTTTTTAAACTTCGTTTGCCTCTATAATTTCCATTAACGCATTCGAGAACTCTTTAATTACAACTGTTTTAATTGTTGATTCTTTTCCTTTTAAATAGTCATCCATGATTTGTTTTAATATTTTTAAATTCTTATTTTCTTCTTGTAATTTTTCTTTATGAATTCTATTTCTTTTAACTATCTTATCTTTAATTATCATCGTGTCTTCATTACTTGCACATGATATTCTTTGGAACATTTGATATGGATCATAATATTTAAGAATTGGTATATCCATACACTCTTTGTCAAATTTTTCATAAAACTGTTGCATCTTCATTGGTATGTTTTTAAATACATCTTCTGCTAAATCCTTATATTTCTTTTCAAGTAATTGCTCATTTAAATTTTTAAAATGTTCTAAAATTTCTTCCATTTCTGTTGTATAGAATTCTTTTATTGCAATCTTCCCTAGCTCCTCTTCTAGATTATCACAATAACTTGAATGAAGACTTGCTAAATTCATTCCATTTATAAACATTACCTTTAGATTTTTCAAGTCATAACTAACTAAATCTTTTTTGATAAAATGTATATAATATGCAAATAATTTTACCATATCTATTAATTCAATGTCACCTTTTTTTTACATCTTCTAGTGCTTCATTTACTACTTTAAAAAATTTGTCATCCTGCATCTTCCAATATTCTTGAGTTAAAATTTGTTTATATGCAGATACAGCTTTTGTATTTGTAGTATTTTCAATTTCTTCCATATCTTTTTTGAAAATTTTCTTATCAAAGATTCTTGTACGAATGTAGTATTCTATAAATTTAAAGAACCTGTATTCTGCTTTAAAATTATAATAATAGTTACTATCAAATTCTTTGATATAAAACTGTCTATTATCCATTAATACTCTTGATGAAACTAAAATAGATTTATATTCTTCATTATTTTGAATATTTTTAAATTTCTCTTTTGTTATTTTCCCTGCTTTTTATTTCAAATGACATTGCTATTGTAAATATTAGCATTGTTTGCATTACAAGGTTGTTTGTATTTGGATAAAATCTTTCTACCATTTCGTATATTTTGCTAAAGTCATTTAGTGAATGTTTTAATATACGCAAATTTCTTGTACCACTTTTTTTAAATGTATTCATTATTAAAAATGTGTTTTCTCTTAAAAATTTCATTGATTCTTTGTTATTTTCGTATCTCATAAGAATTCCATTTATAATGTAGTCAAATTGTGGTGCATATTCAAACGTTTCTCCAACTAGTTTTTCCTTTATTCTTTCATAGTCATTTGCTTTGTCAAATACATGCTCTATTTTTTCTTGTATTTTCTCGACCATAGGAATATCATTTTTGTTAAGCTCTCCTTGTTTATCTAAAAGATATGTTGCTATAAATGTTTTCATTTCCAAATTTGAACTTTTTATTTTTGTTGATAATTCTTTTTCATTGCATATTATTATTGTTTTTATATGGTCATGCTCTACGAAATTATTTATATATCCTAAAATGTCTATTACATCAACATTTGCTCTTTCTAAATCATCAAAACACAAAACCTTATCATCAGTTGAAAAGAAATCAGCATAATTTACTTTATTTCCTGGTGACTTTGCTCCGAATAAGTTTGCCATATCTATTCCTGTTTTTGCATATTCGGGTATTGTCATTTGTCCATGAGTATCCATAAACTTTCTCAAGTCTCTATCTAAAAGTTGACTGGTTTCCATAAATATTTTCTTACTTATTTCTTCTAGATTTGAGATACCATACAAAGACATATATATAGTTGTGTAACGTTTACCATTTAATTTCATTGTATCTATTTTTTTCTTTATTTGATTATTCCAAAAATAGGTTTTTCCTGATCCCCATTCTCCGTTTATCATTATTGCATAATCTGTATAGTCTGACCTTACATAATCAAGTATACTTTCAACTAATTCTTCCATTTCCATTAGCCGATGCTTTTAGCATCTCTCTCCTTTCTTTTCTTAAGTTTAATCCTTTGCTATTGTAAAAATTCCAACTTGTCTTGCTCCATTTTCTTTTAAGATTCTCGAACATTCATTGCAAGTTGACCCTGTTGTAAAAACATCATCAAATAACAATATTTTTTTGTTTTTTATCTTTTCTTTTAAGTTTGTTCCACTTTTTAATTTATATACATTTTTTGCATTTAAGAGCCTTTCTTCTTTTGATAGTGTACTTTGTTTTTTGTTATCTTTATATTTCGTTAATATCCTTTCTTCGTAATCCATATTAAAATTTTTTGCCAAACTTTTAGCAATCAAACTTGATTGATTATATCCTCTTGTTTTCAATCTTTTATTGCTTATTGGAATTGGCATTATTATATCATATTTTTTTAAATGTAAATACAAATTTTTATTTTTTTTGAAAAAATTTGTAAATGCTTTATAAATATATGGTTTTGAATTAAACTTGTATTGTAATATTAAATTTCTTATTTCCCCATCATATATAAATTCATATATATGTTCATCAAAATAAAAATTTTCTTTTTCATGGTTTTCATTTCTATTATTTTTACCTAATTCAATTCTTTTTATATTTTTATCATTTTCTTGAACTTTTTCTATACTCTTCAATTCTTTGTAAAAGCCTTTTCTTGATACCATTTCTATATTCTCTAGTTTTTTTGTGCATTTATTACATAAATATTCTTTTGATGGTGATCCACAAATAGAACACATTGGTGGATATATTATATCTTTTATTATTTCAAAAAAATCTATTTTTTGTCTTTCCTTTCACTCTTCTAATTTCTTACATTTTCTTCAATTTAAATTTAAGTCCTGTATTTCTTTTTTTACTATCTACATTTTGTATCATATATTTTATAGTTTCATTTGCACCGAATTACTATTAATAAATCCTTTGCTCTTGTTATTCCTGTATATAATAAATTTCTTGTAAGTAACATTGGAGCAGCTTTTGGAATACACATTATTACAACGTCGAATTCACTTCCTTGTGCTTTATGAATTGTTATTGCATAGCTGTGCTCAATTTGTTCAAGCTCATTAAATTGGTACCATACTATTTTTTCATCATCAAATTTTATTTCTATATTTTTTTCTATTACATTTATTTTTATGATTGTTCCTATTTCTCCGTTAAATACCCCTGTCCCTGTTTCTGTTGTTCTTCCTTGTTTTTCCCAATAAATATCATAGTTGTTTTTTACTTGCATAATCCTGTCGCCAACTCTAAAAATTATATTTCCTGATTTTCTTTCTTCTTTTAAATCTCCTTTTGGATTTAGCGCTTGTTGTAAATACATATTTAATTCTTTTGTTCCTAAAAGTCCTTTTTTAGTTGGTGTTAAAACTTGTATATTTTGAAAGAAATCGTAATTTCCAAAATTTTTAAGCCTTCCTGTACAAAGCGATATTACTTCTGTTAATATTTTTTTTCTTGATTAGGTTGTTTTATAAAAAAGAAATCCTGTTTTGAATCATTTTCAGTTTCTTCTTTAGATATAAATTCTATTCCTTCGTTTACTCTATGTGCATTTACAATTATCTTACTTTTAGCAGCTTGCCTGAAAATTTTATCAAGCCTTATTGTAGTTATTTTTTCAGATTCAATTAAATCTTTTAGAATACTTCCTGGACCAACAGATGCTAATTGGTTAGCATCTCCAACTAAAACCAGTTTACTTCCAATGTATATACATTTTAATAAATAGTTCATTAAAAACATATCTACCATTGACATTTCGTCTACTATAATTACATCTCCATCTATAGGACTTCCCTGATAATCTAAAGAATTTCTAAATAATTCATCTTCATTTATTTTACCTATTTCAAGCAGTCTATGAAGAGTACTAGCTTCTTTTCCAGTTGTTTCTGTCATACGTTTAGCTGCTCTTCCAGTTGGTGCTGCTAAAGCAACTTTTTTTCCATTTTTTCATATATTTCTATAATACTTTTTTATAATTGTGGTTTTTCCTGTACCTGGACCACCAGTTATTATTGTTACATTATTTTTTTATTTACTGCTTCTATTGCTTCTTTTTTTTGTTTTTCTGAAAGCTCAATATCATTTACTTGTTCCACTTTTAAAAGCTCTTCTTTGATATTTTTTACTTTTTTAAATTTTGAGCTTTATCTAATTTTATTATTCTTTGTGCTATTTGTTCTTCTGTTTTATAAAAACTTTCTAAATAAACCCACTCTTCTCCTTCTTCACGCTCTTCAATCACTATTTCTCCACTGGCTTTAAGGTTTATTAAATTATTTTCGATTTCTTCTTTTGGGACTCCTAAAAGATTTGAAACATATTCTTCAAGATTTTCCAAAATAGTACAACAATGACCGTTATAACTAATTTGAATTAAGCCATACTTTATTCCACTCTTAATTCTTTTAGAATTATTATTTTCAACACCTAAATCTAGTGCCATTTTGTCAATCTTTTTTAAAATCCACTCCCCTTGCTAAATCTATTAAAATATATGGATTTGCTTTAATCTCGTCAATTGCATTTATTCCAAATTTATCATATACTTTTTTTGCATTTTCTACACCTATATTGAATTTCTCTAAAAAACCCACAATTTGCCATACTTCCCAATGCTCTATAAAACTTTGTGAAATTTCTATGGCCTTTTCTTTACTTATTCCTCTTATCAAAACTAATTTCTCTGGCTCATATTTCAATACTTCTATAGTTTCTTCTTGAAATTTTTGGACAATCCTCCTTGCTGTTTTTTCTCCCACTCCTTTTATTGTTCCATTTCCAAGATACCTTTCTAATGCATCTAAAGTTTCTGGCATTATTTTTTCAAATGTGTCAACTTTAAATTGCTTTCCATATTCTTTATGCTCCACAAATTTCCCAAATAATTTTAGACTATCTCCTTCTGCTATAAATGGTAGATATCCTACAATTGTTTCAGTTGATTCATTTTCTTCATCGTATATCTCCGCAATAGTATAACTATTTATTTCATTTTGATAGATTATTCCAATAACTTGTCCTTTTAATTCCAATTTTTCTTCTTCCTTGTCTTCTTTTATCTTTGTGTTAATATAACATATTTTAATTTTAAATTCAATTACTAAATTAGAAAAATTGTTGAAAACATTTAAGATTTATATAATTTATTATAATCCATTAATAAAAATTTTTCATTTTAAAATTTCTTCTTTAGTAAGTCCTGTTGCTTGTTCTATTAATTCTATTTCTATTCTAGTTTTAGCATCTTCTTTGCCGTTGATATTTTTTCTTCTTTGATTCCTAGGCTTTTTCGGATTTGTCAATATTTTTTTATAGACTTAAATAACATTTTTTATTTCATTAAACATTAAAAAAATTATTAACATATTTTTTTAATAAATTTATGTCAATAATAATTTAAAATTATTATCTATACTTTATATTCAAAATTGCTTAAAACCTTTCTATTTACTTGACTTTTAGGCAATTTAGTAATATACTAAAAGTATTAATTTTTTTAGGAGGTAAACAATGAGTAACTTAATAGAAATCAGATGGCATGGTCGTGGTGGTCAAGGTGCTAAAACAGCATCATTACTTTTAGCAGATGCTGCATTTAATACTGGTAAATTTATTCAGGGTTTTCCAGAATATGGTCCAGAAAGAATGGGAGCTCCAATCACTGCTTATAACCGCATAAGTGATGAACCTATTACTGTTCATAGTAACATCTATAACCCAGATTATGTAGTAGTTGTTGATGATACTTTATTGGAAACTGTTGATGTCACAGCAGGTCTTAAAGAAACAGGAGCTATAGTTATAAATACAACAAAGGATATAAATTATTTAAGTTCTGTTTTGAATGGTTATAAAGGAAAAATTTATACAATTGATGCAAGAAAAGTATCTATGGAAACATTGGGAAGATATTTTCCTAACACTCCTATGCTTGCTGCCATCGTTAAGGTTAGTAATGTTATGCCAGAAGATGCATTTATCCAAGATATGGAAGGTTCTTTTAAACACAAATTCGCTAAAAAACCTGAAGTTATTGAGGGAAATATGGATGCTTTAAAACTAGCTTTAAAAGAAATAAAAGTTTTAAATTAATTATTTACTTAATTTTAATAAAATACTTTGATAAAGGTTTATAGGTAAAACCTCTGTAAAAACCTAAATATTATTGTAAGGAATTATAAATATGAGTATAGATAAAAATACAGTTTTAGAAGATATGACTATTGGCGGAAACATATACGAAGCCGGTAATTCAAAAGAATGTAAAACTGGTGACTGGAGAAGTATGCGTCCTATTTATATTGATGAAAAATGCAAACAATGTGGTCTTTGCTTCCCTGTTTGTCCAGAAAACGCAATTCCAGTTTCAAAGGAAACTTTAAAAAGAGAAGATTTTAATTTCGATTATTGTAAAGGTTGTGGAATTTGTGCGAAAGTTTGTCCTTTTAAAGCAATCGAAATGAAGGAAGAAGGTGTTTAATAATGAGTATAAGAGAAAGATTAAGTGGTAATGAAGCTTCTGCAACTGCTATGAAACAAATTAATCCAGATGTTGTAGCTGCTTTTCCTATCACTCCTTCAACAGAAATCCCTCAATACTTTTCAACTTTTGTAGCAAATGGTCAAGTTGATACTGAATTTGTTGCTGTTGAGAGTGAACATAGTGCTATGAGTGCCTGTATTGGTGCTGAAGCAGCTGGAAGTAGAGCTATGACTGCTACTTCAGCTAATGGGCTTTCTTATATGTGGGAAATGATTTATATAGCCTCTAGTTTAAGACTTCCTATTGTCATGAGTTTGGTAAACCGTGCTGTGTCAGGTCCTTTGAATATACATAATGATCATTCTGATGCATATGGCGTTCGTGATAGTGGTTGGATTATGTTATTCTCTGAAAATAATCAAGAAGCATATGATAACCTACTTATGGCTCACAGAATTGCAGAACATAAAGATGTTATGCTACCTTTAATGGTTTGTCAAGATGGATTTATTACATCACACTCAATCGAAAATATTATGCTTGAAGAAGATTCAGAAGTTAAGAAATTTGTTGGAGAATATAAACCTGAACATTATTTATTAAATAGAAAAGAACCTATGTCAATTGGTCCTTTAGATTTGCAAGCATATTTATTTGAGCACAAAGCTCAACAAGCTGAAGCAATGAGAAAAGCTAAAGATGTTATCTTGGAAGTTTCTAAAGAATTTGAAAATTGGACAGGAAGACATTATGGTCTATTTGAAGAGTACAAATTAGATGATGCAGATATCGCAATTGTTTGTATGAATTCAACTGCTGGAACAACAAAATTTACTGTTGATAAATTAAGAGCTAAAGGAATTAAAGCAGGTCTTTTAAAAGTTAGAGTATTTAGACCATTTCCATCTGAAGAAATTGCTAAGGCTTTGGCTAAAGTAAAAGCTGTTGCTGTTTTAGATAAATCAGATGGATTAAATGCCGCTGGAGGAGCATTATTTACAGATATCACATCAGGTATGCAAGTAAATAAAATTTCTGTTCCAACAGTTAACTATATATATGGTATTGGTGGAAGAGATGTTCCTACTGAATCTATTGAAAGTGTTTATGAAGATTTATTAAAAATCGTAGAAACTGGAAATATAGAAAATCCATATAGATATTTAGGTTTAAAAACAAAATCTTTAAAGGAGGTAAACTAATATGGCATACAATATGAAAGAAATTATTGCAAATAAACCTTCTAGATTTTCTGAAGGACATAAAATGTGTGCAGGATGTGGAGCCCCTATAGTGGCAAGACATATTTTAAGAGCTTTAAAAGAAGAAGATCACGCCGTAATATCTGGTGCTACAGGATGTATGGAAGTTTCAACTTTTACATACCCTTACACAGCATGGACTGATTCATTTATTCATACTGCTTTTGAATGTGCATCTTCTACACTATCTGGAGTTGAAGCTGCTTATAAATCTTTAAAGAAACGAGGAAAATTGGTAGAACCTGAAAACGGAGGAAAAACTAAATTTATTGCTTTTGGTGGAGATGGTGGAACATATGACATTGGTCTTCAAAGTTTATCTGGAGCAATGGAAAGAGGACATGATTTAACATATGTATGTTATGATAATGGTGCATATATGAATACTGGTATTCAAAGATCTTCTGCAACACCAAGATTTGCAGATACAACAACATCACCAGCAGGAAAAGTTATTCCTGGAAAAATGCAATCTAGAAAAGATTTAACATTAATCTTAGCTGCTCATCATATTCCTTATGCAGCTCAGTCAATAGCTTTTGCCGATTTTAAGGATTTATATGTAAAAGCAGAAAAAGCTATCTATACAGAAGGTCCTACTTTTCTAAATGTATTTTCTCCTTGTCCACGTGGATGGGGATATGACACTTCTGAATTAATGACTATAAATAAATTAGCCGTTCAAACATGCTATTGGCCTTTATATGAGTTTGAAAATGGTAAATACCATATTACATATAAACCAGCTAAAAAGTTACCAATTGAGGAATTTTTGAGACCACAAAAAAGATTTAAGCATATGTTTAAACCTGGTAATGAATGGATGATAGAAGAATTCCAAAAAGAAGTAGATAAAAGATGGCAAGAATTACTTGATTTAGAAGAAATGACAAATAAATAATTGCAAAAAAATAACTTATAAGAATTTCTTATAAGTTATTTTTTATATTTAATATTAATCGTTATCATCGCAAGGTGCTTCAACTGGGCAAACTGCTGCACATGTTCCGCAACTTATGCATATGTCTTTATTTATTTCTGCCTTTCCATCTTCTGCTATTGCTATACATCCCATTGGGCAAGCATCTACACATGCTCCACAACCTATACATTTTTCTTTATCTATTTTATAAGCCATTTTTTCACCACCTTTTATTTCTTCTAAAATTTATATTGTTACATCTATTGTTTTATTCTTCTTTTTCAAGCTTTTTTAATTCTTCCATTTCTTCTTTGCTTATCTCTTCTTTTTGCTCTTTATTTTGGACATCTTTTATTACTTTGACATCTTTTAAATCGAATCTTTTATATTTAAATCCTTCTCCATTTTTTATCTTAACTCTGAGAACTTCTTTTAAAATTTCTACATTGTCTACTTCTCCTTCTCCATCTTCTGTTTTTACTATAGCTCCTACATGTGGAAGTCTTGATAACTTTTCTTGATATGCTTCATCTTCATATTTTAAGCAACACATAAGTCTTCCACAATTTCCAGAAATTTTTGATGGATTTAAAGCTAAATTTTGATCTTTTGCCATCTTAATAGATACTGCCTCAAAATCATTTAAGAACGAGCAACAACAAAGTTCTCTTCCACAAACTCCATTACCACCTAGTCTTTTTATCTCATCTCTAACACCTATTTGTCTAAGTTCAATTCTTAATTTATATTTCGCAGCTAAATCTTTAACTAAATCCCTAAAGTCTATTCTACCATCTGCAGTAAAATAGAAAAGCAATTTTGTATTATCAAATTTATATTCTACATCTGTTAAATTCATTTTTAAACCAAAATCTTTTATCTTTTTATTGCAATAATTAAATGCTTCCTTTTCTTTTTTCTTGCATTCATCATAATGTTTTATATCTTTTTGATTTGCAATTCTTATTATCTTTTTTAGTGGTGCTGAAAGTTTCTCTTCTGAAATCTTTCTATTAGGAATGGCAACAATTCCAATGTCCTCGCCATCTTCGTTTTCAACAATTACATATTCGTCCTTTTTAACAATTAAATATTGTGGATCAAAAAAATATATTTTTCCTAATTTTCTATATCGGATTCCTACTATATTTTTCAAAATTCATTTCCTCCCATAAGCTAAACAACATATTGTCTATGCACATATTATAATTACTATTTGCCTTTAGTCTTTCTTTAGTATTTTCTACTATTTTTATTCCATTTATGTATTTTGGCTTAGTTTTAGCTTTTTCAAATAAAATAACATTTATATAATCTAAAACATCAAATTTATCATCTTGTGATTTATAAATGATATCTGCTTCTTTTAACATATCTATAATGTCTAATTCTTCCATTTTAGATATAATAGTATAAATAGATTTATATAGATCTTCCTTTTCTCTTAAAACCTCAGCTCTTCCTATACTTCCTCCAAATGCCTTTAACATACTTTCATCAATGGATGAAACTCCATATTTATTTTTTAAATGTTTTTTTATTTCTTCATCCGGGATATCTTGAAATTTTATTATATTACATCTTGATTTTATTGTTGTTAAATAATTATTTTCATTTGAACCTATCATTATTATTACAACATATTGTGGTGGCTCTTCTAATGTTTTCAAAAGTGCATTTTGGGCTTCTTTTGTCATTTTATCACTATCATCTATTATATACACCTTTTTTTTTCGAAATAATTGGTTCTTCTACTATTTTTCTTTGCATTTCTCTTATTTGCTCAATTTTTATACTGTTTCCATCAGGTAAAATCATAAAAAAATCCGGATTATTTTCTGTATCGAATTCTATACATGATTTACATTTATTACAGTATTTTTCCTCTCCAATGCAAAGAAGCATCTTTGCTAATTCTTTCGCAATCATCTTTTTACCAATTCCCTGTGTTCCTAGAAAAAGGTAACTATGTGAATTCATATTTGCTTTTATAGAATGAGCTAATTCTTGTTTTATTTTGTCATTTCCTATAATATTATCAAACATAAATTCACACCTTTCTTTTTATATTTTAAGTTAAAATTTGTTCTTTATAATTTTTATTTGTCTATTTTACCAAATTTATCAAATGGCCATATTCTAATCCAAACTTTACTTTCTATCTTTTCTAATGGAATGCATCCAAAGCATCTACAATCTGTACTCTGTGATCTATTATCTCCCATAGCAAATACAGTGTTTTCAGGAACAACTACATCTGTTATGTTGCCTCTTCCGTTATCTGTTATAACTCCTGGTTGTAAATAACTTTCTTTATACTCTTCATCATTTATATATACTTTTCCATCTTTTATTACAACATGATCACCAGGAAGTCCAATTACTCTTTTTATGTAACTAATTTTTCTATTTTCTAATACATAATAAGAGAATTTTCCTAAAGCTGATGTTGGCTCTTTTTCATATCTTGCTATAGGTGATTCATGTATCTCACTTGTTGTCAAAACGTTAGTCGAAGGAGCTTCAAAAGTTATTATATCTCCTCTTTCTGGCATTTTCTTGATTGTTCTATTCCACCTATTTAACCATAATCTTTGATTTTCTTGAAGAGTCGGATACATTGATGGTTGTTTAACTATAGTAGGTGTTCCAATAAAATATCTAAATAATATTGCAATAATTAATGCAATTATAATGCATGCTATCCATTCTAAAATATCTTGAACTTTACTTTTTTCTTCCATTGTAAAAATCCTTCCTATAAAACACTATCTATTTGTGGTACTATTTGTTTCTTTCTTGAAACAACACCAGGTAAAAATGCTGAATTATTTTCTAATTTTACATTAAACGCTTTTTCAGCTATTTCTTGTTTTCCTAAAACTAAAATTTGTGAATTATTTTCGATTATATCTGTAATCATTAGAACAAATAAATCTACACCATTTTTTTCCATAAAATTATTCATGGCTTTTTCGATATTTGCTTGATCTTTTAAGACATCTTTTATTGAAGCTGTATTTACTTGCGCTGCTTGATATTTTACTCCATTTGTTGTAAATGGCTTTGAATCAATATTAATTAATTCATCAGGTGTAAAATCGCTTAAATCTGTTCCTGCTTTTAACATTTCTAATCCGTATGTGTTTATGTCAACATTTGCTATTTCTGCAAGTTTTTTTGCAGCTTCTATATCTTTTTCTGTACATGTTGGTGATTTTAATAAAAGCGTATCAGATAAAATAGCACTTAACATTAAACCTGCTATTTTTGAAGGTATTTCTACTTTATTCATATTAAATAATTCAAAAAGAATACTTGAAGTACATCCAACTGGCATTGCAAAGTAAAATAATGGTTCAGATGTTTTAAAATTTGCAACTTTGTGGTGGTCTATTACTTTTAATATTTTTGCATTTTCTATTCCGTCTACACTTTGTCCAAACTCATTATGATCTACTAATATTACTTCTTCTCCTTCTTCTACCTTTTCTAAAAGTTTTGGTTCTTCTGTTTTAAAATATTTCAATGCATATGCTGTTTCTTTATTTATTTTTCCTAATCTATATGCTTTTGCATCTTTATTTTCAATTTGATTTTCTAAATATTCTAATGCTAAACTTGACATTATTGTGTCTGTGTCTGGATTTTTGTGTCCAAATATTTTTATTTCTTTCATTTTTATCATCCTTTCAAAATTTATGGGTATATTATATCATAATTTTTGGATTTTTCAATACTATTTTTAAGTTTCATATTGCTTAAGTTTTATCTTTTTACTTTTACAATGTAATACTATATTCTTGCTATTAAGGCTTTTATTTTTATCCCTTGTTTTGAAAACATTTTTTCATGTTCTGTTTCAATATTATTCTCAAATATAGGCTCATTGTGTAGGTCATATGTGATTTTTTTAATTTCGAATCCAGCTTCTTTAAAATAATTTATACTATCTCTGAATAACTCATCATCATCTGTTTTAAAATAAATTTCGCCGTTTTCCGACAAAAATTCTTTATACTTTTCAAGTTGTCTTATATGTGTTAATCTTTTTTTATGATGTTTACCTCTTGGCCATGGATTGCAGAAATTTATATAAATTCTTTTAATGTTATCTTCCTTTGACAATATAAGTAATATTCTTTCTATATCAAACCTTGTAAGCAAAACATTTTCAACTTCTCTTTTAGATTCTTTATATACTGTTTCAACATTTCTTTTGGCTAATCCTAACATTGCATCTACTAAATCTATTGCTATATAATTTATATTTGGATTTTGAATAGCTAGTTGTGATATAAATGTTCCCTTTCCACAGCCTAATTCTAAATGTATTTCTTGTTTTGGATTCTTAAAATTCTCTTTCCACTTTCCTTTTATTTTTTCTGGCTCATCAATATAAAATTTACACGCTTCTAGTTCAGGTCTTGCCCATTTTTTAAATCTAATTCTCATAAAATTATATAAATAAAGTTAACTTCAATTACTTCATTTTTCTCCTTCTCTTTATTTTTGTATTTTCCACTAGATATTAATATTACTATTTATAAAAAAAGGCAACTTTTAATCAAGTCACCCTTTTTTATGAATATTTTTTTATTCTTAAATAATCTTATTTTGTTTCAGTTGTTTTAGCTTCTTCTGTAGCTTTAACTTCTTCAACTGAAGCTTCTTTAACTTCTGCTTTTTCTTGAGCAGGTGCAACTTCTTCAGCTACATCTCCACCTTTTAAAACTATTTCTTTATCTTCGATTCTAGCTCCGATAATTTCTTTAGTTTTAGCAGATTTACCTACTCTGTCTCTTAAGTAGAATAATTTAGCACGTCTAGCTTTACCAACTCTTACTAATTCTACTTTTTCTACTAATGGTGAGTGAATTAAAAATGTTTTTTCAACACCAACACCATAAGATGTTTTTCTAACTGTGAAAGTTTTATTAACTCCTGCACCTTGAACTTTAATTATAATTCCTTCGAAAATTTGAATTCTTTCCTTATTTCCTTCTTTAATTCTTACATGAACTTTAACTGTGTTACCAACTTTTAAATCTGGTATAGAATTCTTTAATTGTTCATGTTCAATAGATTTTATTATATCCATTTTTTATTTCCTCCTTAATTTTTAACTACTGGCGCTAAATATAAATTTAGACAATAGATTTTTGAGCGGTACTTAAAAAGTACATCTTAGTTTTCCAAATCCTTTAAAAGGTCTGGTCTTTTTATTTTCGTTATTTTTAAAGCCTCTTCTTTTCTCCATTTATCAATATTTTGATGATTTCCAGAAAGCAATACTTCAGGAACTTTTACTCCTTCAAAGACTTCAGGTCTTGTAAATTGTGGATATTCTAAAATTCCATTTGTAAATGATTCTTCTTCTATCGATTCTTTTTTAATAACACCTTCAGCATATCTTGATACTGAATCAATAAGCACCATTGCTGGAAGCTCACCACCTGTTAAAACATAGTCTCCTATTGAAATTTCCTCATCTACTATTTTATCTATTACTCTTTGGTCAACACCTTCATAATGACCACAAAGAATTATAAGATGCTTTTCTTCGGATAATTCTTCGACTTTTTTTTGGTTTAATGTTTTTCCTTGTGGAGACATATAAATTACTTTTGGCTTTTCAGCTTCATTTTGTTTAATTGACTTAAAAGCTTCATAAACAACATCTGCTTTCATAACCATTCCTGCTCCTCCACCATATGGAGTATCATCAACTTTTTTATGTTTATCTTTTGAAAAATCTCTTATATTAATTAGATTTAATTCTATATTTTCATTTTCAATTGCTCTTCCAATAATACTTTCTTTTAGTGCATTAAACATTTCCGGAAAAAGCGTTAAACAATCAAACTTTATTTTACTCATATCTTTACCTTATTTATAATTCATATTATTTTATTTATAAACACTACACTAAACCTTCTAATAAATGAACAGTTATTTTCTTTTCTGTAATATTGACATCTTTTATAACATCTTTTATTGCAGGAAGTAAAATTTGTTTTCCTAGTTCATCTTTTACAACATATATGTCATTACTACCTGTATTAAAAATATCGTCTACTTTGCCTAAAAGATTTCCTTCATCAGAATAAACCTCTAAACCAATTAAATCTACGATAAAGTATGTATCTTCATCTAATGGTATAGCATCTTTTCTGTCTATTTCTACATAGCAATTGCAAAGTTTTTGAGCCTCTTCAACAGTTTCTATTCCCTTAAATTTGACTAAAACCATATTTTTTTGATACTTTACTTCTTCAATTTCTAACATTTTTAATTCTTTTGATATTTTAACATATACATTTTTTAATTTATCAAATCTTTTAATGTCATCTACATATGGATAGATTTTTACAAATCCTTTTATTCCAAATGTATTTACAATTTGACCTACTTCTAAATTTTTCATTTTAAAATCCTTTCTTTAGGTCATTAATTATCCAAAAACTCTACTGTAACTTTTTTCTTTTCCTTTGAAGAAATAGCTTTCATTACAGTTCTTATAGATTTTGCAGTTTTTTTTCCTTGCTTACCTATAATTTTTCCCATGTCGCTTTCAGCAACTTTTACTTCAAAAACTATTCCTTGTTCATCTTGTTTTTCATTTATAGAAACTTCTTCTTTGTTATCTACAAGATTTACAATAATTGTTTCTAAAATATCTTTCATAATTTTCTTCCTTTCGAAATTAATAGTTTTTGAATTTACTATTTAGCTTTTTCTATTAAAGCTTTAACAGTATCTGTTGGTTTTGCACCATTTTTAATCCATTGTTCAACTTTAGCTTTGTCTAAAACAACTGTTGCTGGGTCTGTCATTGGATCATATGTACCTATTTTTTCGATGATTTTTCCATCTCTTGGAGATTTTGAATCAGCTACTACTATGTGATAAAAAGGAGCTTTTTTCTTTCCTTCTCTTTGTAATCTTATTTTTACCATTTTTTTCACCTCCCACTAATTGATGCTGTTCTATATATGCTGTTATTAAAAGTCTGCATCAGATTTATATATTTTAAATTCAATAACTAATTTAATTTTTTACATTAGATCTTTAAATTCATCCATCTGATCTAATTTCATATTTTTCATCATCTTTCTCATTTGACCTTTATTTTTCATTTGCTTCATCATTTTTTGTGTCATTTCAAAAGATTCCATGAATTTATTTATGTCGTGGACTTGTGTTCCACTTCCTTGAGCTATCCTCTTTCTTCTTGATGCATTCAATATTTTTGGATCTCTTCTTTCTTTTTTTGTCATTGAAGAAATCATAGCTTCTATCTTATCAAATTCTTTATCATCTATGTCTATATCTTTTAGTTTTCCCATTCCTGGAAGCATTTTTAAAATTGATGAGAAAGAACCCATTTTCTTAATTTGTTTTATTTGCATTAGATAATCGTCTAAATCAAATTTATTTTTTTGAAGTTGTTTTTCTAATTTTTGTGCTTCTTCTAAATCTATTGATTGTTCAGCTTTTTCAATTACTGATAAGATATCTCCCATTCCTAGAATTCTTGAAGCCATTCTATCCGGATGGAATTCTTCAAGTTCATTTAGTTTTTCACCGACACCTATAAACTTAATTGGCTTTCCTGTAACCTTTTTTACCGAAAGTGCTGCACCACCACGTGTGTCACCGTCAAGTTTTGTTAAGATTACTCCGTCGATTCCAACTTTTTCGTTAAATGTTTGTGCAACATTTACAGCTTCTTGACCTGTCATTGCATCAACTACAAGTAATATTTCATGAGGTCTAACTTGTTTTTTTACATTTTGAAGTTCTTGCATTAATGTCTCATCTATTTGAAGACGTCCAGCTGTATCTAAAATAACTACATCATTTAGTTTTGAGATTGCAGTATTCATTGCTCGCTTTGCAATTCCAACCACATCTTTTGAATTTTCTTCGCTATAAACAGGAATATTTAGCTGTGAGCCAACAACTTGAAGTTGCTTTACTGCGGCTGGTCTGTATACGTCACATGCAACCATTAATGGCTTTTTTCCATTTTTTCTTAAATAGTTTGCAAGCTTTCCTGCCATAGTTGTTTTACCTGCACCTTGAAGTCCTACAAGCATAATAACAGTTGGTGGATTTGGAGAAATGTTTAGTTTGCTATCAGTTCCTCCTAGCAATTCTACTAATTCATCCTTAACTATTTTTACAACTTGTTCTCCCGGTTTTAATGATTTCATAACATCTTGACCTAGAGCTTTTTCTTGTATATTTGCTATAAATTCTTTGACTATTTTGTAATTTACGTCTGCCTCTAATAATGCAAGTTTTACTTCACGTAGCATATCTTTCATATTACTTTCTGTAATTCTTGCTTCGCCTTTTATTTTTCTTGTTATTTCTTGTAATCTTGATGATAAACCTTCAAAAGCCATAATGACCTCCTTTTAGTCATTTAAAATTTTTCTTATTTTTTGTATTTCTTTTAAATTCGATTTTTCTTCTAGCTTGTCAAGCAATGAATTTATTTCTTGAATTTTTTTTAATAATTCCACTTTCTCTTCATATTCTTCTAACTTTATTTTTGATTTTGATAAAATTTCTCTTACTGCTTGTCTTGTAATGCTTTGATTTTCAGCTATTTCTGAAAGTGATAAATCCTCATTATAATAATATTCCATAAATTCATTTTGCTTTTTTGTTAGTAGCTTTCCATATATTTGTAAAAGCATACTTATTCTTATTTTTTCTTCCATGTTTTATCCTTCTTTTTTGTAATACTAATATACTTTACACCTTTTTTTAAAATTTGTCAAGGTTTTTGGCTAAATTTTCTAAAAATACTATCTTATTGTTATAATTTATGATTTTTTTAAAAAATTTAGAAGTATAATAGTTTTAATTCAAATAATTAACACTATTATACTTCCGAACTGATTTTGATATGTTTTATAGCCCCATCATCTTTTCCGAATTTTTTTTACTTCTGCTGTCGGTTTCCTATTCCATATATCTGACATTGCTATTTCATAACCTTATTTCGTCATTATAGATTTTATCGTTTCTCCATCTTCCTCATAATTTATTGTACCATATTTTATTTCTGATATTTCTGATGTTTCCTTTTAATCTCTTGCTCTTATATAACATGACGTCTTTATCAATAATTTTTTCATGTAAATATCTTATCGTATATTTTTTTATACATCTTTTTCTCTTTCATCAAAATCTCTATTTAGTCCTTCTTTTCTTTTTAAAAATTCTTCTTTATTGTATCCCATATTTCTAGTAATAGTTGACGTTTCCTCTAAATGCACTTTTGCTCTAATTTCATTTTCTGATAATGGCTCTTTTTCCTCTCTTTTTTCCAAATTAAATGGTATCGATATTTTTACTAGTATAGGAATAAAAAGTGGCTCATTTTTTATTTTCGGAGCAATTTGCATACTGTCTATATCTATTGCCATGTTCGCATATCTAATTGCCAAATCTTTTTGGCCTTGTATTAATTTTATTTTTGACAATTCATAATAACTATCCGCTTCTAAATCTTCATCTTGCATTGCTTCACTAAAATATTTTTCAGCAGAATCTATATCTTTATATAACATTGCAATTTCTGCCAAATTGTATTTCGATCTATACTCAAATGCATTAATCTGAGCTGCTTTTTCATAACACATTTTAGCATTTTGAAAATCATTTAACATAGTGTAAGAAATTCCCAAATAGTAATTTAACTCATAATTTAAAGTATTAAATTTTATTGCATCTTGAAATACCATTGCAGCCTCTTTAAACATTTCTTTTTCTAGAAGCAAATTTCCTAACTCAATACTTGCATTATAATAATTTGGCCTTTTAGCTAAAAGACTTCCAAACATTTGAATTGCTTCATCTTTTTTATCTAGATCTTTTTAAAAATGATGCAACTTTGTAGTATGAATCATAGTCTTTTTTGTTTATTTCAATACAAGCCACATATTCATCGATAGCCCTTCTTATTCCTCCTTCATTTTCATATATTTTTGCTAAAGTTTTATGTGCGTCATAATTATTTGGATTTCGCTTTATTATAGAATTTAATTTTTCTTTCGCTTTTTTATCATTTCCTGAGACTAAATACATTTTTATTTTTATTTGCTCTATTTTTTTTATTATATCTATATTTTTACTTTGGAAGAAATATATAATAATTGGCAAAAAAAACTGACATTGTATAAATTAGTACTTTTATTAATAAATTTATTTTTATATTAGAAATAAAACATATAAAATTGATTGCAATTCCTAAAGCTTCTATTACTAAGAGTTTGATGTAGCTTGAATCATCATTCTTCATCATTTTAAAGAAACCTACCCCAAACAAAGCAACTGCTGCAGTGGTAAAAATTAATTGTTCTAACATATGTCCTCCTTATTCTGTTTGTATGTTCTAATTTTTAAATACTAAAATCAACAACCTTAGAATTCAAAACATTTATTTTATAAACATTACATATTCTACTATATTTTGAGCAAAATATCAATAAAATTTAAAAAACATATTTTTTCTTTTTTTTGCAAACTATGTTACAATGTGAAACAAACAAAACTAAAAGTTATAATTTTGTTGTTTTAACGAATTTCGGTATAAGGTTACAAAATAATTACAAATTTGAACCTGATTTATACCCTTTAGAAAGGAATGGTATTAAATATGGAAGTAACTAGATGTGCTCGTTGTGGTGTTTTCTATACAAATGGAGGTTATGTTTGTGCTAAATGTCAAGCAAAGGATAATTTAGAATTATCAACATTTAAAAATTTTATTGAAAAAAATGATTCAGAACTAACTACTCTTGAAGATGTTTCAGGAGAAACAGGAATTTCTGTAAATAATCTAAACAGATTTTTAAATTATAAAGGTTTAGAAGGGTATCAAAAATTATTTATTTAATACTTTCAAAAAAAGGTAATTTGATTTAACTTTTTCAAATTACCTTTTTTATTTATTTTATTCGAAAATATTATTATTCTTTGTAATATTCTCATTATTTTTTACTGTATTATCATTAATAACATTCGTATTTCCTTTATCTTTTGTTTCTTTTTGTTTTTCCATTTGATTAATTAATTCTTGCAATCTTTTTATATCTGCTCCCATCATTTCTAAGTTTTTAGAATCTATAGATGTTTTTAAATTATTATTTGCTTTTATTATTGATTCTATTAAACCATCTAAGTCATCTAAATTTTCTATTTCTATATTTGTAGCTGATTGAGAAAGCAAATTTGCTAATGCTTCATTTAAATTATTTCCAATTGCTACTTTATTTCCTGACTCAACAATTATCTTTTTAAGAACAGGTAAATTAGATTCATTAAGAGCTGTTTGGTATATTGGTTCTATGTAAAGAAGTGTGTTCTTTATTGGAAGAATAATCATATTTTTAGTAACTTTATATCCTGTTGTAGATAATTTATTGATTTCATTTTGAATTTCTTCATTTTGAGATATTTGTGTATCTAATTGTGTTGGTCCTATAATGCTTGTATCTGATGATAAAGATTTAATTCTTAAAATATTTTTTCCATCTTCTACTGTTCCTACCAAATATGATGTTATATTTTGTTTATCTTTAGGAACATACACCTGAATTAAACCAATTTCTTCTGCATTATTTTCGTTTACCATTGTATAATATGAATCTAGAATTGATTTTGTTGATTTATTTGTAGCTGCTGATGAATAATTTACCTTTTCCCAAGTATCATCGCCTCTATAAAGTACATCTGCTTTTTTATTGTGATATTCTTCTAATTTACTTGCTTGTACGTCATACAAAAATTTAGGATAAACAAATTGTTTCGAAATACTTTCTGGTATTTTACTATCTAAGTCTTGGAATAAATCTTTATATATATTTCGATATGCCATAGCTATAGGATCAGTTCTATCTGTTATATAAAATTTCATTTCACCAGTGTAACTATTTACAATAACCTTAATAGAGTTTCTTATATAGTTTATTTCCATTTTTTGATTATCATATTCCACTTGTGTATATGTAGAATATGGATATTTATTTGATGTTGTATATGCATCTAAAACCCAATATATATCCCCATTTTCATCAATAACTGTATAAGGTGATTCATCGTAAATTACATTTGGTAATGCTTTTTTTGCTCTTTTTATAATATTTCTATTAATTAAAATTTTACTATCTGATGTTCTATTTCCTGAAAATGCAATATTAAAATCTCCTAATTTTATTCCTAAAACTAATCTGTCTAAGAAGTCTAATTTTAATCCCGAATTTCCTTCATAAGAAGTTTGATATTCAACCCCATCATATGTATAATCATATTCTGAAAGTTTTTTTGAATTTGTTATTGCTGTAGAATTTGTTTCTAAGCCATAATATATTTGAGGTGTGTTTATTTTTATAGCATCATATTTACCTGATATATCACTTTGTATATAACTAATTTCTCCGTTTTCTGCAAATTTTGTAGCATTTGTTATAATTTCTCCATACCCATGTGTATATTCATAAGTTTTGCTATTATATGCTCTTTTATTACTTACAATCTCCCTTGGAGTTACATAAGCTAAAACAGATTTACCATTTACATCATATTTGCCAATTCCAATTGTTGAATATTTATAATAGCCCGCACCTGTTTGATTATAATTTAAATATTTAAGTACTGTTCCACTATTTACAATAACTGCATTATCAATCAAATCTTGATTTTCCTGAATATCTTCTGCAGTAACAGTTCCAGAATAATCAATATTAAAATTTTCTGAATCTATTCCATACGCTTTTTTTGTACTTTCAATATTAGCCTCTATATATTCTTTCTCTTTGTCGTATTTATTTGGATGAACGAAAACTAAATTAAATACCATAATTATAACAAATAAACAAACTAAATATGCTGGTAATACTGCAATAGTTTTAAATATTTGCCCTTTTTCTTTTTCTATATTATTTACTGTTTTAAATGAAACTACTACTATTAGTATGCTGAAAATTACATATCCCCATAGTTTTATAGTAGAATCTATAAATCCGGCACCTATTAGTTTTATTTCATTATCTGTAGTTAAAAAATTGTGAAATACAATGTCTAAAGAACCTACAAATGTATATAGAGCAATAACTATTGATAATAATTTAATATTTTTAAATATACTCTTCATAAGCATACTTTTTTTGAACGTCTCTTTATCTATTCCATCAAAATATTTATTAAATACTATAATATAATAAAGTATTGAATATAAAGTTATTCCTATTAAAATTCCACCTAAATATATTAAAAACATTTTAATTAATGGTTCTGTGAATACATAAAAAGATGCATCTAAATTAAATACTTTATCTGTACTTCCAAAAGAAGTATTACTTGACCATAAGATAAGACTGTTTGAAAAAACAATTGCAACAATTACACTAAGTATTATAGACCCAAATAATGCTATAGATTTATTAAGCAATTTTGGCATTTTCTTTTTATCTTCATCAAAGAAAACTTTAAGTCCCTTTTTTATTCCTCTTCCAGAAAAGTACATAATAGTATACATTATAATGAAATTAATTCCCATAATTATAAATTGATATTTTAAATTAGCTTTATATACGTTTATAAAGTTTTCTCCTAATTCTTTGTACTCTAAATAACTTCCTCTTAAGTTGATATATGAAATTACAATAAATATTAACAAAAACAATATTACTGCAATTCTTCTAGTGTTTGTTTTTACTGTTTCTTTCACTTTTATATCATTCCTTTCACAAGGCATAAATTCATGCCTTCTTAATACTAAAATTATTTTTAAATTATAGCTTTTACAAAATCTTCGCTATTAAATTTTTCCATATCATCTATTTGTTCACCAATTCCGATAAACTTTATAGGAATTTTGTTTTCTTGAACAATTCCTATTACCACTCCACCTTTTGCACTACCATCTAGTTTGGTTAAAACTAGTCCTGTTACATCTGTTTCCTCTTTAAATGCTTTTACTTGATTTATAGCATTTTGTCCAGTAGTTGCATCTAATACTAATAAAACTTCTTGTGAACATTCTTCGCATTCTTTGCTTATTACTTTTTTTATTTTGTGTAATTCATCCATTAAATATTTTTTGTTATGAAGTCTTCCAGCTGTATCAACTATTAAAACATCTGAATTATTTTCTTTTGATATTTTTATTGCTTCATATACTACAGATGCAGGGTCAGATCCTTCATTTCTTTTTACAAGCTCTGCCCCAGCTCTATCTGCCCAAACTTCAAGTTGTTCAACTGCCGCTGCTCTAAATGTGTCTGCTGCTGCGATAGTTACTTTTTTTCCATCTTTTATAAGTCTATTTGCTATTTTTCCAATTGAAGTCGTTTTACCAACTCCATTTACTCCAACAACTAGAATTATAGATGGCTTAGTATCTAAATGTAATTCTGCTGGTATCTCATCGAGAATCTCTTTCATCTCTTGACGTAATGCTTCCTTCACTTCATTTTCTTCTTTTAAATTTTCTCTTTTTACCCTTGTTCTTAATTTATTTATTATTTCTGTAGATGTTTCCATTCCTATATCTGACATAATTAAAATTTCTTCAAGCTCTTCTAAAAACTCCTCATCTACTTTTCTAAAATTACTAAATACATTATTAAATGATTCCTTTGTTTTGTTTAATCCACTTTTTAATTTATCAAAAAAACCCATAATTTAAGTATATACTAGTTTTTAAATCTAATATATATCTCCTTTCTTTTATGTTTATATAATTTATTTTTTTATTTTCTCACAATTTATTTATTTTTGTCAAGCAAAAAAAATTTCACCTGATAAATCAAGATGAAATTCTTCCATTTACTAAAATTCTTTCCAAAACCAGTCAAGGCTATTATCGATACTTTTTATATTTTTATCCTTTGCTTCTATATCATCTACCCATAAATACGCAAAAAATGTAAGTAAAATGAATCCAAAATCAATTGCGATACATTTATATAATGTGCTTGCTAAATATGCATATTCTTCGTTTAAATTCATTACTTGAATTAAATGACCTACAAGTACTCCTAAAAAAGCAATTAATGGTATTGCAGCAACTGCACTTTTCTTTATTTCTTGTCCTAAAAATATAAGTAGAGCCACTCCTAAAACAACTAATAATAAAGACAATGGATCTGTTAAATTTAAAAATTTCATAATTTCATCCCATCTTTCGTTAAAATATTATGCTAATAATATATCACTTAAAAAATGTTTTTTTCAAGTGTTTTATTTTACATTTATATTACAAATTTATAACAATAATTTTTTTATATAAAAAAATTGATATATATTGTTTTTTTATCAGTTTATTTGTATTAAAACATTTATTTTTTACATACTTTAAAAAACACTATATATCAATATTAAAAATTCACACTATCTATATAACATTATTTTTAAAAACTAAACAAACCTTTTTTTATTTCTGAAGGTTGGTATGCTTCAAGATCTTCATCTTTTAATATTTTTTCTGCATTTAATGTTGTAAGTTCTTTAAGTCTTTTTTCTCCTACTATTTTTTCTAATTCTTTAAGAATTTTTGGAATTTCAGGATAAATTGTACCTTCTCTATGAGCATCTGAGCCTAAAAAATGAATCATATTTGCTTGTAACAATTTTTTTACAGTTTTTTTTGCTTCACTTCCATAATATCCTATTATACTTGCATAATTTGATTGAAATAATACACCCATTTCTATTAAATCTATTAAATAATTTGGATTTTCTTGAACTACCTTGTATCTTTCTGGATGTGCGATAACTGGTTTACATTTTTTTTCCATTAAAGAATATAATATTTCCTTTACATTATAAACCTCATTACGCAATGGTAATTCTATTAAGGTATAACGTGTCATATTTATTGTCGATGCCTTACATTCAAGTATTAATTCAATAATGTTTGGAACAATAAATATTTCATTTCCTAAAAAGAATTCCATATTTTTATTATTTCTCATATTAAAATTCTCTGAAATACTTTTTAAACTTTTCTTTCTTTCTGCAACATTTGCTTCATATCTTGAAACATAATAGTGTGATGTTGATATTATCTTATCAAAACCTGCATTACATGCTTCTAGAAGCAAAGAATTAGTTTCTTCTTCACTTCTAGAACCATCATCTATATTTGGAATAATATGTGTATGAAAATCTATCATTTTTTACAGATGTTAGCTTTTCTTAAGCCACATCATTCCTCCTTTTCTATTTTTTAAATCAATTTTTATATCATCATATAAATTTTTTGATGGACCTTCTGCCATTATAACATTATTATTATGGTGATGAATTGATGCATGATTTCTTTTAATTTTATTTCTTTTTATATTATCTACTTGATTTTTTTTGAAAAAATCTTTTATTTTATTTATATATTTTTCAAAAATATTTGCATCTTCCTTTGCTACGATTGAACCATAATAGTAATACATATTTTCATATCTATTACCTGATGTAGGCATTTTATTAACTACTATACCTGAAACTTTTGCTCCTACTTTTTCTATTGCCTCTTTTACTTTTTGAATATTTTCCATCTTGGTTTCACTATGTGCTGTAACTACTAAACATGAATCTACTTGTCTTGCTAATATAACTGCATCTGTAACTATTAATGCAGGTGGAGCATCAAATATTACAACATCACATATTTGTTTTAACTTTGTTATAAATTCATCCATTTTTTCTGAAATTAAAAGTTCTGAAGGATTTGGTGGAACATTTCCTGCTGAAATAACTTTTAAGTTTTCAACATCTGTATCTTGGATAAAGTTACTAACATCTGAAATATCTCCTCTAAAATCTTGTTCAACTACTCCTGATAGGTAATTTGATATACCTGGTCTTGGTGAAACATCAAATATATTAAATTGTCTTCCTTTTCTCATATCACAGTCTACTAAAACAACTCTTTTTCCAGTTTGAGCAAATACTACAGCCAAATTCGCAGATACATAACTTTTTTCCTTCTCCAGGCATTGTTGATGTAACCATAATTGTTTTTAATTCTTTATTTGCATTCATAAATTGTATATTTGTTCTTAAATTTCTAAACATTTCTGATTCTGGTGCTTTTGGTATAAAATGTGTTATTAATTCTTTTCTCATTAATTTGTACCTCCTTTACCTACTCTTGATCTATTTGTTGGAATAGATGCCAATACTGGTACTTTTATCGCTTTTTCAATATCGTTTGCAGATTTAACTGTGTTATCAAACGTATTTTGTAAGAATACATATCCACAAGAAATAACTAAACCGATAACCATAAAAATAGCTATTGTCTTTACATGATTAATATTTGATGGTTTTGTTGATGTTTCTGCTTGATCTAAAACCTGAACATTATCAATTTTATAAATTGATTTTGCTTTTTGTATAAAAACATTTGCTGTTTCGTTTGCAATTCTGCTTGCAAGTTCAGCATCAACGTTTGATACAGTTATTTTTATAACTTCTGTATCTTCTACAGCTGTTACTTTTATGTTTTTTCTTATATCAGACTCGTTCATTTCAAGTCCTAAATTTGATATAACATCTCTAATTGTTGTATTGCTTTTAATGATTTCACTATATGTAGAAACAAGTTTTGAATTTAATGTAATATCTGATGCAGTGATTGACGAAGTTGAATCATTTCCACCTTGTGATTGTACTAAAACAAGTGTTGCAGCTGAAGAATAAAATGGTGTTTTTATTTTTGTACTATATATAACTCCAAATACTGCAAATACTATAACTGTTAAAACAATGTAAAATTTTTTCTCCCAAAATACTTTAAATAATTCTTTTAAATCGATTTCTTCCATTTACTTTTATCTCTCTCCTCACTTTATATATTAATAAGTTTTATGTATTATTAATTATAATTATGCAATTTCTCTTTTTGTAAACTTCTTCAATTATAACATACAATTCTTTTTTTGGCAATGGTTTTCATAATGTTTTTACATTTTTCGATTATTTTTTTTCATTTTAATATAAAAATATTGAGGTAGAAAAACTTTGAATTTTTCTACCTCACCTTCTAAAATTCATTATTTACACATTCAAGAGCTGCTGCTATAACTTTGTCCATATCATAATATTTATATTGACCTAATCTTCCACCAAAAATTACTTTTTTATCTGTTTTTGCAAGTTCTGCATATTTTTCATATAATTCGTTATTTCTTTCATTATTAATTGGATAATATGGTTCTTTTCCCTTTAACCATTTATCTGGATATTCTTTTGTTATAATTGTTTTATTTATTGTATCTTCTTTTCCTAGACTTTTTGCATATTCAAAATGTTTATGTTCAATTATTCTTGTATATGGTATTTCGTATTCTGTATAATTTACTACAGCATTTCCTTGATAATTTGCCACATCTAATTCTTCTGTTTCAAATCTTAGACTTCTATATTCTAGTTCTCCAAATTTGTAATTGTAATATTCATCTATTGGGCCTGTAAATACGATCTTTTCTGCTATTTTTTCAAATTCGTCCCTATTTTCAAAAAAATCTGTATTTAGTCTAACTTCAGTGCCTTCAAGCATTTTTTCAATTATTTTTGTATACCCTCCAATTGGAATTCCTTGATATAAATCATTAAAATAATTGTTATCGTAAATTAGTCTTACAGGAAGTCTTTTTATAATGAAACTTGGTAGCTCTGTGCATTCCATTCCCCATTGTTTTTGTGTATATCCTTTTATAAGTTTTTCGTAAATTGTTTTTCCTACTAAACTTATTGCTTGTTCCTCTAAATTTTTGGGTTCTGTAATATTCGCTTGTTTCTTTTCTTCTTCTATTTTTGCCATTGCTTCATTTGGTGTTACTACTCCCCACATTTTGTTAAATGTATTCATATTAAATGGTAAATTATATAATTCATCTTTATATCTTGCCACTGGTGAGTTTGTGTATCTGTTAAATTCCGCAAAATTTTGAATATAGTTCCATACTTCTTTATTTGACGTATGGAATATATGTGCTCCATATTTATGTACTTGGATTCCATCCTTTTCTTCTGTGTAAATGTTTCCTGCTATGTGGTTTCTTTTTTCAATTACTAAACATTTTTTTCCTCTTTTTTTTGCTTCATGAGCAAATATTGAGCCATATAGGCCTGAGCCTACTATTAGATAATCGTAGTTCATATTTTCCTCCTATATAAAGAATGCATTTCCATTTTTTTTTCAATCTTTATTTCTCCGTTTATTGTCTTATAATTTTATTTTTAGTCATTGAATAATTTATCTATTTTATGAAAAAAATTATCAAAATTCATTCATTGAATATGTTGTTGAGCTATATTAATTAATTTATATTATATTTAGATAATACTTTTTTAAATAACTCTACTATATTGTATTCCTTCAATTCAATCATTTGAATTATAGTAAAACCTGTCAAATAAATTACTGCTCCTGTAATAACTTGTACAATTATAAGCCTCCAATCACTGTATATAATATTTTTTAAAGGTACGACAACCAAAAACATTACAACACCCAAAACTAAATATTTAAAATTATTCCTTAAATATTTAAAAATTTCAATTTCTTTTCTAACGGCAATTATTTGATATAACATTACTCCAAATTCCGCAAAAAAAAATAGTACCTATAGTAGCTCCGATTGCCTGATATTTTGGAATTAATAAAATATTTAGTATAATATTTATTACAGCACCTATAATTACAGAGATTATGTATGATCTATCCTTTTCATGCGGAATTAAATATTGCGTTCTAATTACATTAGCAATCGATATAAATATTGTTGTAACTGATAGATATTCAATTATTGTCCCCGCACTGCTAAATTCTTCTCCGAAAAATAATGGTGCAAAAGTTGGAGCTACAGCAATTAGTCCAAAACTTAAAGCTGAAGAAGAAATTATAGTGAATTCCATAGACTTTTCTATATATTTCTTTCCCTTTTCAAGCTCTCCATTTGCTACGAGGTTTGAGATTTTAGGAAGCATAACCGTTCCAAGTGCAGTTATTAATGCAGTAATTATATTTATTATCTTTTCAGAATTTTCATATAATCCGACCTGCTCCATAGAACTCATATTTCCTATCATTACTTTATCCATTATTTTATATAAACTGACCGCAATAACCGGAATAAACAGTATTAGACATGGTCTTATATGACGAACAATATCTTTAAATTTTACTTTAGTTAATTTAGTAAATTTATTCACAAATGGCCAAAGTAGCAACTGACTTAACAATGTACCAACTGCCATTATTATTGTATATAAATATAAATCTGCTCTTTCCTTTACAAATATAAATATACATCCTACTGTTATTATCTTTATAATAGTATTTCTTGTAACAGTTAATTTAAATTTTTCTAATCCAAAGAAAAACCAATTTATATCAAAAGCCGTTGATATAAGATATATAATTTGTATAATTGCAATATTTACATTTTCTTTTACAAAATACATAAATAAATTATATATATTATAATCATAATACTCGATATCATCAATTGCATAAAATATATACTACTAAATGTTTTTGATAATTCTTTTTTATTTTTCCTCACCTTTGCAATTTGCCTATTTCCATAGTTATTTAACCCAAGCATAGCAAAAAGCATAAAATAGTAAACTATAGAATACGTAGAAGAATATATTCCTATACCTTCTGTTCCTAATACTCTTGCTATATATGGTGCAGTAATTATTGGTAATATCATTGTTAATATTTGATACATAAAATTGTATATGAAATTCTTTTTTATATTACTCATTTTTCATTCATCTTCCTATCGAATAATATTCTATATTTTTTACTGCCTCTAAATTATATATATTTCTTCCATCATATACAACTGGCGTTTTCATTAAATTTTTATATTCTTGTGGCTTTAAGTTTTTTATTTCACTCCATTCTGTAAATATAAAACATACATCTGCATTTTTAAGGCTTCTTGTGGAGTATTCGTATATTCAATTTCGGTTGGATAAATTTTCTTATAATTTTCCACTCCTTTAGGGTCAAAAGGCTTTTTATTTTTGCACCTTCTTCTAATAATATTTGAATATTATCTAAAGAAGGGGCCTCTCTTAGATCATCTGTTCCTGGTTTAAATGTTAGTCCTAAGACAGCAACATTTATGTCTTTAAAGCTTTTGAATTTATTTCTTGCTTTTTTTTTTAATAATATCAATTTTTGACTTTTGTTAACTTCAATTGCGGCCTTTACCGTTTTTAATTCATATCCACCCTGTTGTGCTAAATAATGTAAAGCCTTCGTGTCTTTTGGAAAACAACTTCCCCCATATCCACATCCTGCTTTTAAAAATTTATTTCCTATTCTTGTATCAAAGCTCATTCCCTTAGCTACATCCTCAATATTCGCTCCTACAACTTCACAAAGATTAGCAATATCATTCATATAACTAACTTTTAACGCAAGAAAATCATTTGATGCATATTTTATCATTTCGGCACTTCGTCTATTTGTTGAAACAATTGGCAAATTGAAATTACTATATAAATCTAGCATCTTTTTTCTTCTGTTTCTTTGTTTTCTGTTCCAATTACAATTCTAGCAGCTTGTAAAGTGTCCCTTACTGCTGTACCTTGTGCAAGAAATTCCGGATTACTTGCTACATTTATATTTACATCATGTTTTAGATTATCTTTTATAAATTTCTCAACTTCATCATTAGTTCCTATAGGGACTGTTGATTTCACTACAACTATGCAATCTTTTTTCTATTGATTCTGCTATTTGTTTTGCTACTGTAAAAACATAATCTAAATTTGCCGAACCATCTTTTTTCTCTCAGGAGTTCCAACACCAATAAAAATAAAATCTGCATCTTTATATGCCTTTTTATAATTTATTGTATAATCAATACGTCCTTCTTTATAATTTTTTTGCATTAATTCTTGTAGATTCTGTTCATAAATTGGCGTTATTCCACTTTTCATTTTTTCTATCTTATTGTTATCTACATCTACACACATTACATTTTGTCCTTTTTTCAGCAAAACACACACCTGCAACTAATCCAACATAGCCTGTTCCGGCAACTGCTATTTTATACATTTTCTTTCCTCCAGTTTAGCTTTAATTTTAATCTAATTATATTTCCCCTATCTACATTAATAAAATATTTTATATAATTTTTTTTAATGTTGGTTGTATTCTATAAATTTCTCGTAAATATTTTCTTTTTTTCTTCTTATCTCCCATATTATCGCATCTATTAACTGCATCATGATAAACTAATAAAGTTACACACTTTTTTTTCATTTTCATTTAATTTTTCTATTAATTCTTTGTATTTGTTATAAATGTATCTTGTTGTTTCTAACCAACCTTCAAACTGATTAGACTTTCTATTTTTGTCTTGTAGATTTATCCTATATAATATTAATGGTTCATTAAGAAAAGCTACTTTAGATATTTGACATAATCTAATTAAATCATATTCCTGCCAAAACCTTATTTTTTCATCGAACAATCCTACTTTTTCTAATAATGCTTTTCTAAACATCATCATTGATGTTACACCAATAATATTATATAAAATTTTTTTAGAATAGTCTTTTATTCCTCGATCAATAGGATTTTCTTCCAAATACATTTTTCCGGAATTATATTCAATTCTTCTGCCACAAATCACTATCCCTACGTCTTTATTCTCATCTAAAATACTCACTTGTTTTTCTATTTTATCTGCAAACCATTCATCATCATCATCTAAAAAAGCTATATATTCACCTTTAGATTCCTTAATTCCTAGATTTCTTGCAAATCCTCCACCTGACATATTAGGATTTTCATTTCTTATATATCTTAATTTTGAATTCTCCTTTATTTTTTTTTCCATATATTTCTTAGTTTCATCTGTAGAATTATCATCTATTACTATACATTCTATATCTTTGTATGTTTGCTTAAAAACACTATCTATAGCTCTTTTTAACAAATCACATCTATTATGGGTAGTAATAATAGCACTAACTTTCATTTAGATTTATCTCCTTTTATCTTTATTTTTATTAAATATGTACTCATTTTTTTTATTCTTCTCAAGTTAAGTCTTATAATTTCTTTCCAATTCATGTTTAAATTTATTACTCTCATTTGTTTCACTTTTAAATTATTTTTTTCAACCCAGACATTTAAAAGCCTCTCACTTATGAAACCATATATTATCTTTTTTGGTAATCATTATAGCCATCATCTAAATTTATATCCTTTTCTAATTCAAACAATATGTTAAACAACCATTCACAATAAGAGGCATAATTTTTCTTATCTGTAATCATCATATTAAATTGATACATTTTATTATTTTTTTTCATAATTCTATCAAAAGAATCTATATAATCTGGGTACATTACAGAAATAATATTTCTAATCTTATCTAAATCCTTTTTAAATCCTGATTCTAAGCAGTACTGTTCATAGGCTGTTTCCTTATATATTTCCTTTTTTGGTAATATTATATCATATTCTTGTAATATACTTTTTATTTGTTCCCTATTTATAAAACCTTTTTCTTTTCTACTAATTTTATAATTTGTAAAAAATCTCCTGTAATGTGAAATTCCTATTATATCACTGATTTTATCGTTCTTCCATATCCAATATTTCCCAGTTAATTCACAATAATTTGGGTTCTTTATAGAAATATTTTCTCCAGTAGAATCTTTTTGGTAACCTAAATCTTTTTTGTTATAAGCTCCTACTTGTAAAGGAATATATCCTTCTATATTCGGGCACTTAAATTCTTTATGCGTCATAACATACATATTCACATTCATCTTATTTTCTCCTTTTATTTATTCATATCTAAATAATATCTTTGCATTAAATTTGCTGCACTTTTTACATCATATCCTGCTTGCAATATTTCATTTGTAGTATTAATTCTTTCAAAATTATTTAATATATTCAATATATTTTTGGCCCACTCATTTGCATTTAAATCCAGTGAATAATAAAAAGATAATTTATCAATCGGTAACTCTTTTGTGATTCTATCTGAAGATACAACCGGTAATCCTGTCGCTTGAGCCTCTACTCCTACAACAGGTAATCCTTCGAAAAATGATGGTAATAAAAATAAATCCATCGCATTTAATAATCCATTTATATCATTTCGAATACCTAAAAACTTTACATTTTCTTGCAAATTCAATTCTTTTACTTTTCTCTTATTTTTTCTTCTAACTCTCCGCTACCAATTAGCAATAGTATTGCTTTATTATTTAATTTATATATTTCATTAAAAATTTCAATTAAGAATTCATGATTTTTCTGTATTGAAAATCTTCCAATATGTCCTATTACTAAATTATCTTGTACTCTTAATTCTTTTCTCTTCTCTTCTCTTATACTAGTAGAATAATATATCTTAGAAGTATCTATAGCATTTTTTAATACTTTATATTTTCCCTCTTTTATAACTTTTTTAGGAAATTTCCATTTAGCTGCTAAATTAGAACAAGCCCAATACTCTGTTGGATATTTATTTAAACTGTATGATGATAATACTTTTATTATTTTATATTTTAAGTTTGAGAATCCGCCACAATGTGAATGTACAATTATATTTTTAACATTATTTTTCTTAGCAATCTTTGCTCCTACCATAAGCGAATATATACTACCTGATTCTATATGGACAGTCTCATACTGACGATCTTTTACGAATTTTTTACAGATTCTACGAAGTTTTTTTTTCTGTCCTTATCAAATGTATTATTTAATATAAATACTTCTCCTCCATTTTTTTCTATTTGCTCTTTAAATCCTAAATTTTCGCAGAAAAAAGGAGTCAATACATCTATTTGTATTTTTTCTAAATCCATATTATTATACATATTTAATATAAAACTTTCTTGTCCACCATTTACAATTGGCTCTCCTAATATAACTAAAATTTTAACTTTATTCATTTCTCTTTCCTTTCATCTGAAAATATAGTTTTATATGGTAATATTTCATCTGATCTTTTTATAATATTTGAAAATGTCATTCTTGATGTCATAAGTAATAATATTACAACAACTATTCCTTTATTTATTAAATTAATATTATTCAATAATCGGTTATTTTTTAATATTTTAAATTCACATTTTTTACTAATATTGTAAAAATATGGTATTGAAATCAATTGAAACATCGAAAATACTATAGAAACTCTAAAGAATAAATCTATATGAACATTCATAACAATAGCAAAAAAGGCAGTTGCTTGTGCATTTATAAAAAATATTCCTTCCTTTTCCAATTTGATTTCATTTTTTTTTTTTGGCATTATTATAAATTACAATAAAATATACATATATTAAAAATTCTACTATCAACGATGACCAAATCAAATTTCCACCTTGCTCTGCATAGTGTGCATATTTAGCAATATTTGTTATATTGCTATTTTCTGCTAAACTCAAAACAAATTTTATTACATTTTTGCCAAAAAAAGCAAAAATAGCAGAACATGCTAGTACTATTCTATAATCAAAAACTTTCTTATCAAATACTATAGCTATAAGAATAACTACGCTCATACTATGTATTAATACTGCTACCACAGATGAACATAACCAAAATATTATAGTTTTTTTATTAAATAGCAATTTATATGATAAAATTATTACTGCCATTGCCATAAATTGTCTAACCAGATTCATTGATTGAAAGAAAAAACTTCCTACAAAAAATATTATTACACTCATAATTATATTTTTTGAATTCTTAAATATTGAAATCATAATTAGAGTAATAGTTATAGTCGATGTAACAATAAATAGTAGTGCATAATCGTTTGAAAAAATTAGACATATCTTTATAATCAATAAAAATATAGGCTCTAGGCTTGTTACATTTTTTTCCTTCAGATATAGATATATAATTTGGTACATATCTAAACATATAATCTGTTCCTACATCATACCTTATTCCTGAAACAATTATAAAAGGAATACAAATACCTATATAATATATAATTTTTCTTATTTTACTTTTTGTTTTATTCGCTAGTATTGCGAAAACTAATGAAATAATTATCATCCCAATGTAAACTAACATATTTTTACTTACACAACCCTCCCCGTTTTTTTACAATATACTAACCACATAAATTTAAATATTGGCAGTCCAAGATTTAATAATAGAATTGCTATTTTGTCTCTTCTTGGCGTTTTCTTACAAAAAAATACTTCTCTCTGATTCTTTTTTATTTCTCTTATAATTTCTTTTTCCATTTTTCGATTGCGTGGCTCTGTAAATATTAGCATTCTTAATATTCTGAATTTTGCATATAAATCAAATCTATGTATAGCTATTTTAAGTTCCGGATATTCTTTTTCAATGAATTCTAGCATTTTTTTTGTATGCTCAATATAGTCTTCTTCATTTCTATTATATCCTTGTTGTTTTGATATTGATCCTACTCTTGCAATATAATAATAGCACTTTTTACTGCCATACACAATTTTCTTTGCCTCTTCTATCACTTTGTAGATAATCGCTGTATCTTCATATACTTTTCCTTTAGGAAATCTATTTTCTTCCCATAATGATTTATGATATAATTTGGCATATGCACTTACTTTTATTCCTTTATCAAACAATAAATTTTCAAATGCCTCTTTTGGAGTTAGCTCTTCCATATTTATATTGTTTTCTTCTTCGATTCTAGTATTCTTCCAAATTTCTTGTACTCCGCAGATTGCCAATTTAGCATTGCCATTTATGAGCATTTTGTACATATACTCAATATAATCATATGAAACATAATCATCTGAATCAACGAAAGCAATATATATTCCACTTGCTACCTCTATTCCTGCATTTCTAGCATCTGATAGCCCTCCATTTTCTTTATGTATAACTTTTATTCTCATATCTTTTTGAGCATAATTATCACAAATTTTTCCACATTCATCTGGTGAACCATCATCTACTAATATAATCTCTAAATTTTTATATGTTTGATTTACAATACTCTCTATACATTTATTCAAATATTTTTCAACTTTATAAACTGGTACAATCACAGAAATTAAATCTTCCATTTTCTACTCCCTAAAAACTCTTCTCATACTTCTTACCAGTAAACTTAGACCTTAAAAAGGAAGTTCCTTTTTTCATCCAATGAACTTTTTGAATGCTCATAAATTTTACCTCTTTATATTTATAACCTTTAGTATAAATCCAAACATCCAAAAGTCTTTCACTAATTCTACCTAAGTATCTAGCATGAAAGCTATCATATTGTGCAGGATCATATCTTTTTTCTAATTCAAATAATATGTCAAAAAGCCAAGTTAAATATTCGTTTAGCTTGTCTTTTTTCATTACAAACATATTAAATAAATGTGCTGAAGTTCTTGTATGAATTTTATCAAATTCTTTTAAATATTCCGGATACTTTTCTTCTAAATCTTTCTAGTCTCATCAAGTGGTTCTATATACATGGTTTTCTTGTAATGATCATAAATATTTTCTATATAATATTTTCTCTTAGTTGGCAAAATAATATCTGCATCATCTAATAATTTATCTAGTGTTTCATATGTTAATACATTTCTAAATCTATCTTCTTCTTTTAAAGGTATCAATTTTTTTTCAGAAAAATATCTTCTATAATGTGATAACCCTATATAATCTGCATCTAAATTTTTCCAAGCCCAATAAAGTCCTGTAAGTTCTGAATAATATGGATTTTTACTAGAAATATTTTCTCCTTCATTGTCTTTTTGATATCCCAAATCTTCTTTTCCTTTTGCACCAACTTGGATAGGTAAATACATTTTATCTTTTGGCATCTGATATTTCTTATGTGTTGCGACTATCATTTTAATGTTTTTCATTGCCCTATCTCCTTTTATCTTGCTCCTTCTTTTTTTATTACTGCAATTATTGTTTTAAAAAATATTTGTACATCTAATTTAAATGACATATGGTCTATGTAATAAAGTTCCATTTGAACTCTTTCTGCGTATGTTGTATCAGATCTACCATTTGCAGCCCAAAATCCTGTTAATCCTGGTTTTACACTTATAAATTTTTTTGCATTTTTTCCATATTTTTCAAGTTCTTTTTCAATTACTGGACGTGGTCCTATTATTGATAAATCTCCTTTTAAAATATTTAAAATTTGTGGTAATTCATCTAATGATGATTTTCTTAAAAATTTTCCAACTTTTGTTACTCTTGGATCATGTTCTAGTTTATAGTTAGATTCAAATTCTGCCTTTTGTTGTGGTGTAAAATTTTTGATTAAACTTTCTGCATTGTCTACCATTGTTCTAAATTTGTATATTCCAATTTCTTTTCCATCTTTTCCAACTCTTTTATGTACAAAGAATACCGGTCCTTTAGAATCTAATTTAATAATTACTGAAATCACTAAAAATATCGGTAATAATGCAATCAATCCTATAAAAGATATACTTACATCTATAAATCTTTTTACTATTACATAAAATTTCTTTAGGTCAAACTTCTTCTCTATACCTTGTACATTTTCTAACATTACTTCTTGAGCTGTAATTGTATTTCTATCTAAGACTTCCATATTATTCGGTGAGTAGGATTTATTTTCCTACTCCTCTCCTTTCATTTTTAAACTGTTTAAAAATTTTTTAGAGTTTTACTTATATCCTGTTTTTTTAATTATTGAATTACTTATTTCTTTAACTTTGTCAGATACTTTATAATCTGATTGTCCAAATACCTCTTTGTGCAATTTTTTCTACATTTTGCTCTAATGTTACAGGAACTCCATACCATACTCCACTTATTGTATCTCCTTTTTGTTTCATATGGCCATCCCATACTTTCATCGAATGAATATGTAGCTAATTGTGGTAATAATGAGATAATTTCATCAGCATTTATATTTGTGTAAACCTTTGGCAATACTGTTTTGGCTAACCTATTCAATTCACTTACTCCTAAAGTCTTAGCTTTATCTGCTATTGCCATTAATACTGTTCTCATTCTTTCTGTTCTTTTATAATCTCCACCTGCCGTATATCTAATCCTTGAATAAGCTACTGCTTGAACTCCATCTAATGTATACGTTCCTGCACTAGATATTGTTTTAGCTGGTTTTCCAACTATTTCTGCTGTTGCTGTTATATAGTCATTTATATATTTAACTTCAGATGATTCTATTTTTATTTTTACCCCACCAATTGCATCTACTATATCTACTAAAGAATCGAAATTAACTGTTGCAAATTCCTTTATGTTTAAGTCTAAATTTGTATTTAACGTACTTAATGAAAGCTGTGGTCCCCCAAAAGCATATGCATGAGTTACTTTATCTAATTTTCTTCCAGATATTAAAAGATAAGTATCTCTGTAAACAGAGACTAATTTTACCTTTTTAGAATTTTGATCTATTACTGCAAGCATTATGCAATCACTTCTTGTCCCCTTTTCTAACTGATCTTCTCTACTATCCACTCCAAAAAGTGCAATTGTTCTGTACCCTTTCATTACTTCCTTTACGCCTTCATTTACTTCTATTGAACTTTCGTCAATATCTACGTGCTGCATTTCTCCTAGAGAATTTCTTATATATGTATAACCACCAATTCCTACTCCTAATGCAATTAGAAATAGTATTAATAGAATTATTCCTAATACTTTAAAAAATGTTTTTACTCCACTTTTCTTTTTTTTCTTTGCTTGTTTTTTATCTTTTGTTGATTTATTCCCATTTCTTGATCTTTTATTATAATTGTATTCTTCTATATCTTCATCATCAAATCCGTATTTTCCCATATATTTTTTTCTATGTAATTTTTTTTTACATAGCTCCTTTCGTTTTTGTTATTTTTGTGTTCTTTTTGTGTCGTCTACTGTCACTATATCATTTATATTGTCATTTTTCAATATCTTTTTTTTTGATTTTTTCTTCTCAATTTCTTCTATTGAAAGTTCTGTTATTTCAGAAATTTGCTCTATTGGCATATTAAGTTTTAGAAGTTTTTTAGCTATTTCGATTTGGCTCTTCTTTTTTCCAGAGGCTTCGCCATTTTTTATACCTTCTTCGATGCCTTCTTCTATGCCTTCTTTAACACCTTCGTCTTTAAGTTGTTTAGCATAGCTGGCTTGGTCCATCAAATAAAAAGCTCTATCCATTACCCAATTCTTAAAATTTGGGTCGCCGCTTAAATATTCAAGCTCTTCCTCAGCTTGTTTATAATATTCATTTTCTTCCATAATTTTCTTAACCTCCTTATTTTCTGGATTGTCTATAAATTTAAGCCATCTTGCTAATTCATCATTTTCAACATCAGATTTCTTTAATTTCGGTATTTCTAAAACATGTATTTCTATATCTTCTGAAAAAATTATTTCATGGTGATTTTTTTCTCTCAAATTAAACACAGAATGATAATTGGGGTTATTTTGAGTTTGTATTAATTTATAATCTGCTATTAATATTATTATTGTAGGTTTTAATACGTTGTATACTTCGCTTCTATTAATTTTTCTACCATAATTATCTGCCCAATATTTAAGTAATCTTTTATTCATAAATTGAAAAGGTTCAACTTGAAGCTCTATATTACAGTCCATTCCATCATTAAATTTGGCTCTTATATCAAGTCTGCACGTTTTAGAATTTTTACTATCTCCTAGCATTCTTTTATTTGTATCTAAGTTAATGTCTTTTACTTCTTTTCCGAGTATTAAAGAAATAAGATGTGCTGTTATTTTACTATTTTTCTGTTTTCCAAAAAGTTCTTGAAAAACAATATCATCTTTTAGCTTTAATAATTTACCCATAAATAAACTTTTTTACCACCTCCCTTATACATATAAATTAATTTTGCAATACTTTTATTTAAATCTAAATTGGTATTTAGAGTGCTCATAGCCATGCTTGCTCCTCCAAATGCATATGCGTGTGTTACCTTGTCCAAATTTCTTCCTGTAATTTGTAAATATGTATCTCTATACACTGATACTAAATTTACTTTTTTATTTGATTGGTCTATTATTGCTAATATTATGCAATCACTTCTAGTTCCTTTTTCAAGTTCATTTTCTCTACTATCTACTCCAAAAAGTGCTATTGTTTTAAATCCTGTTAGATTTTCTTTTACTCCTTCATTTACTTCTATTGTATTTTTATCTATTTCAACTTTTTGTGTTTTATCTATTGAATGTCTTATGTATAAATATCCACCTAAAACAATTCCTACAAATAATAAAATTATTATTAATATTGTTATTGCAAATATTTTAAAGAATTTTAGTATTTTGTTAGGTTTCTTTATTTTTTCTTCTTTATCAAAATCATCTGCAGTTTGCATTTTTACACCTCCAAAATTTTTTATTAATTTTTATAAGATTACAGCACATAATGTAAAATCCACAGCCTATTGCAGAACCTGCAGTGTCTATTAAGCAATCAACAAAATTTGCATTTTTTCTTTTACAAATAACTGATGAAATTCATCTGTACATGCATATAAAAAGCAAAATATTATCGTTAATATGACTTCTTTTCTTGTTTCTAAATCGTATTCCTTTAATAAGCTCATTATTAATATTGCTAGCACAAAATATACTGTAGCGTGTGCACATTTTCTTAATGGTTTATTTAATGTTTTTACTATTTTTTTTATTCTACTTTTACTCGGATGCTTGTCTGTTATTCCTGCTTGGTTTGTTATTTTTACAGATTTTTCCAGTGTTGTTTCTATTGTGTCTTTGCTTTTTTCGTTTGATTCTTTTGATGGCATATTTGAAAAGATAAATATTGTAATGAGCCAAAGAATTATTAGTATGAACTTTATTGTTTTTTTCATACACTTATCTCCATTTTCTATTTTTAATAAAATTCCTTAACTTTGATTTAATTTTTTTTATAATTCCTCTTTTAGGTATAAACTTTTTATTTAAGGTATATAAATTTAATTCATCTAAATTTTCAAAAAACAATTTTCTATTTTTACTGGCTGGTTTATGTTCTAATATAGAAGGATTTCCTTTTATAGCTTTTTCTAAATTACATTTTTGAATATATATGTCTTCTAAACTTTCTAGAAATTTTTTACCTTTTTCAGTATGAACTAAAATTAAAGAAGTACCTTTATTATCTTTATTCAATTCGGGATAACAATTATTTACACCCCAAAAGTCACCTAATGTAAAATCACAATATCTAGGTAATTTTGCAAATTTACATTGAGAACACGACGGTCTTAAGTCTATATCTGATAGAAAAAATTTCATATAAGCTACTTCACTTGCTTTTTTTATGTATTTTTTGTTATTCTCAAAATTAACCGAAAAGCTATATCCTTGCCAGCCTGATGCTTTATCTCTAAAATTAATTGATTTTATATCACTAGAATTTTCTTTTCTTAATTCATCTTTCATTTTGTTGAAAACTTTTTTGTAGATGGAACACCATGACAAACTATATCGCATGTATACAAATTCTCGTATTCTTTCATAAGATACGAATTTAATCCTGATACTTGGCATGGTGTTCCTGAAAATAATACTTTCTTTCCTTGTGCCAAATACTCTTTTACTTTCTTATAGTTTTCTTTTATATTGCTTTGAACATATTTTGATCCATTCATTCTTCTTAAATCTCTCATATTGTCAACCATAGTATGGACAACATCTAAGTTTTCATCATAAACTGCTCCACAAACAACTCCATCCATTTTTATTATTTTTTCAGCAATTGCTGTGAATACTCCACCCGATGTTGAAATAGCTCTAATTTCTTCATTCTTATTCCATCCTCCATATGCAATTGTTTTTTCTAATATTTTTTTATTTTTATATTCATTAAAACATGGACAAACTTTTTTACATAATCCACAATTTATACATTTTTCTTTATCAACTTCTGGATATCTAAAACCTTCTTTATCTTCTACCATAATTACTGCATTTTTAGGACATATATTATAGCATACTCCACATCCACAACATTTACCTTTATCTCTTATTTCTATCATAATAATTACCTCTATACTTTTTTTTATGATTTTATTCATTGGCTTTGTTATAAGATTTTTTTCATAATCATTCATCGAAAATAACCAAACTACTATACAATAAGCAATTGCATATAAAATTATTTTTCCTCCTAATATAATAATCCTATTTGATGGAATTATTATATTTAATAGTATTCCAAATAGCACAACTGCAACCATTGGAATTGACATTTTTATAATATTAATCCAAAATCTTGGTATATCTATACCTACCTTTTTATAATAATAAATATTCAATATAATTATTTGTCCTAATATTAAAGAAATGCTTGTTCCCCATGCTGCTCCAATTCCTCCGTACAATTTTGATAATGGTATACTTATTGCAATATTTAATATGGCAATAAGCAAAAATATTCTTGTTCTATATTTATATAAATTTTTTGCCTGTAATATACTCAATCCAATATTTTGTATTAACGGAACTGTTAGAGGTATCATAAGAATGCAAGATATCTTGTATGCAGATTCGTAACCTTCTCCTGCCCATAAATTTATAAATGCCTGGCCAAATAAAACAAATCCCGTTATTATTAATGCCATAAGTAAATATTGAATTCTTCCAGTCTTTATAAATTCTTTCGTAAATTCTTCATTTGATGCTTTGCTATCTTCCATTTTAGTAATTTTAGGTAACATTACACCACTTATTGCAGTTGAAAAATTCATATACATTGTATTTAATTGACCCGCAACTGAATATATAGCAGTTTGAACTGTTCCACAAATTGAACCTAATATGAATCTATCAACAGTCCAATTTGCCTTATCTATTATCTCATTCAAAAATATGTAAAATGAATATTTAAATATTTCTTTAAGCAATATTTTGTCAAATCCTTGGAATTTTAATTTTACATCTAATTTTTTTATACATACAATTGCATTTAAAAGTAAACAGAATATATTAGTTATTGTTAATACTACTGTCATTGCAATAGCCTTATATCCAAATAATAGTAATGGTATCATTATTAAAGGTTGTAAAATTATCTGAATTATTTTTATTGTTTTTGATACAATAAATTTTTCATGTGCAGTAATAATGTTTCCAAAAATACTAAATGGGAATGTTGCTGCTAAATTAAATGTTAAAATCAACATCATTACCTTTGCTTTTGATATTTCTTCTACAGTCATTGAACTACCAAACATATTATTTACATTTAAATATAATATAAAACCAATTATTCCTGCTATAATACCTATAATGCAAAATATAGCAAAGAACATTCCATGAAGCTTATCTTGTTTCTCTTTGTCATTTTGGTTAATGTATCTAGCTGTATAAATTATTATTGCATTTCCATCCCATATCCATTACTGTTAAATATGAAATTACAGATTGAATAATACTGAATAATCCATATTCACTCTGACCTAATTTTCTTATTAAAAACGGTGTATATGCAATTCCCACTATCATATTTAATGTTATTACTAAATATGATAGTATTGCTCCTATTTTTCTTTGATTTATCTTCACTTTTTAACTCCTATTTTATATCTAATGCTTTCTTTAAGAAAGTCATTGATTTTTGTTTTTCATTTTCTAATATTTTATATGCTTCTGTATAATCATGCTTTAAGTTTTCTTCTGTTATTTTACCTTCAAATCTTCTTTTTTGTAAATTAAATTTTGAAAGTAATGTATCTATACGTGAATTCATTTTCTTTTTTTCGTCTTTACCTGTTCTATTAAAAACTATAAATGGTCTATTATATATTATAGAGAACACACTTGAATGGAATGAATCTGTGCAAACTAAAAATGCATTTTTTTCTAAATATAAAAATTCACGGCCCAGTTTGATAAAAAGGACTTTTTTTATCTAATAAATTTATAACTTCACAATTGTTTTCAATTGCTATTCTTTCTATTTCTTCCTTCCATTCTTTTTCAATTTCTCCTAAAAAATAATTTAATATATATTTTTCTTTTTTTAATTCTTTAGGTCTTTTCTGTAATTTATCCCATTTATCAGCAGATATAAGCATAGTAGGATCTACCAATACTTCTACATCTTTTCTTTCTGTTAAATCTTCTACTATATTCTTTCCAATATCTTCACGTACCGATATGGCTTTAAATGAACTAAGTTGATTGCTAACATATTTTCTCAAATTTTGTGGTATTTCGTTGATACCAAAACTTGAAGAAAAAAGAGATTTTTTGCTCATTTCTTGCAAATGTTAGTAAATCTACATCTCTTAATCTTCCAAAATTTGGATTCCATACTTGATCACTTCCAACTACAAAAAAATCATATTGATTAGAAATTTTAGAATATGCTGTTAACTCTTTTTTGGCAAATTCTATATTATTATTAAATTCTTTAAACTTATTCTTCCTATCCTCAAAAGATGTACTTGATCTTCCTAAAAGAATATTTAATTGTGTTTTTATTGCTCTTATAATATAATTTTTTTTTGAATTTGTTGCATTTTTATTTATTAAAGTTTTAGGATTTACGCCGTTTTCTCTTAAAAACTCTTGAACAGCATAATTTTGTAATCTATTTCCATAATTATCATTATCTATTATTGTCACAATTCCTACATTTTTCATATAATTATCTCCTCATTTTATTTATTAATGAAAATACCACTAAGATTATAGTAACATTTTTTATTCTCAACAACATTCTTATCATTTTCTTATATTTATTATTTGTACTATTTTCTATGATTGTCTCTTTAAATTGATCATAACTAAGAATTTTTTTTATTGCATTTTTTTTTCTTTAAAATTTTTATATGGTGAATTTTCGCTTAATATGTTAAGAATAGTTTTAGTAAAGGTTCTATAATCCTGTTCTAAGTAAAATTTATGGATTTGTTCTTCAGTAACTCCTATTCTCATATATAATTGTTCTAACTTTTTTCTATACTTAATAATTTTTTCTATTTCATAAAACTCATTATAACTCTTTTTAGTCTTATTTGTTACACTATTGGTATTTACTATATAATTATAATAACTATCTTCTATAAAAGTTATTCTCTTACATCTTTCCAATACTTGCAAATTAAAAATAAAATCTTCTCCAATTTTATATTCTTTGTCAAAATAAATATCTTTTATAAAATCTTTTTTTTATATAATTTATTCCATACTACTTTTAAACCACTATTTTTATCATATTCAAAAAGTTTTTGTGCTAATTCTATCAATGTAATATTTTCATTTTTATAATTAAACTTCTCAATAATTTTATTTTCTATCTCACTTACCTTTTTTATACTTGTTATTACTATGTCTGATTTTTGTTTTTCCATTAAATCTACTAAATTTTCTATGCATTTCTCATCAAGATAATCATCACAATCTAAAAAAGCTATATACTCTCCTTTTGCTATTTCTATTCCTTTATTTCTTGTAGCTGAAACACCTTGATTTTTTGAATCTATAATTATAAGTGAATTATTATATTTCTTTAAAATTTCAACAGACCTATCTGTCGAACCATCATTTATACAAATAATTTCTATATTTTTATAAGTTTGTTTAATTGCTGAATTTATACATCTTTCTAGGTATTGTTCACCATTATATACTGGTATTATTAAAGAAACTTTTTTTTTCCATTATTTACTCCTTTATTTGATCAATTAATGTGCTATACTGATTTTTAAGTCCTTTATGCGTATATTCAGTTTTTTGCAAATTATAAAAATATTCAATTATTTTCAATATTTCATTTTCATCTTCCATTGATTTAAATAATTTGATATATTCATAATCTTTTAACCAATCAATATACGTCTGTTCTACTTTATAATTAGTGTTTTTAAAAGCTATACATGGTGTACCTGTAATAGCAGCAAAAAATCATTCCATGTAATCTATCTGTAATTATTATCTTAGCTCCTCTGAACTTATCCCATATGGTATCTAGCGCATTCTTTCTTTCATCCATATCTATCGTTATATTACCAATATGTGTGTCTTGATAAATTATATCCTTGTATTTTGAATTTAACTTTTCGATAAATCTATTTTTTGATTCTTCATTTAAAGCTTGTTCCTTGTCATTTCTTAAACAAATTAATATTCCATTTCTTTCTTTAATTCTTTTTTCTTCATTCAATGATAAAACTATATCTGGAACCAAATATATTTTATTATTTTGAAATCTATTTTTATATATCTCAAATGATTTTGATTCTCTTGCAAAGATTCTTAATAAATTATTTTTTGAATAGATTTTTACTGAATTTTTTAATTTTTTTTTCCTTTATTAGTATTTGAAAAATCTATTGTTTGAGGAAATGATATAATTTTAGTATTTTTAAAAAAGTTAATAATAAATCTTCTTTTTTCCTCAAAATCCAAATAATAGTCTCCTGTATTTCCTCCTCCAATAATAGTTATAATATCTTTTTTCCCTAAATTATTTCTTATATCTCTCGCCCAAGGATAAACTTTTTTCATTGGCACTTCGATAATATCATAATCATCTCTTATATTATCTTCTAAAAATTTTCTTTGAGCATATGTTATTGCTATATCTCCCATATTTCCATAATCAGCAGCCATCATTATATAACATTTATTTTCTTTTAAACCTTTTGGACTTTTTTCTTTTAAGATGTTAACCTTTAAAAATTGTTTTATTTTATTTTCTATCTTCATTTTTTATACCTCTATACCTTAAATTTGCTAAATTAAAAAACAACTTTCTATTAAAATAAAATATCGTTTTAAATATCTTATCTTTTATATTGTTATTTTTTATCATTTTAATAATACCATATTCTTTAAATTTTTCCTTATAAAAACAATACTCATTATTTAAATTTCATTATAAAAAACTTCTTTTGAAAGAAACTTACATATTATTAAATTATATAAATATATATAATTACATCTATTAACTTCTAGTATTTCTTTTAAATCCATATATTGTTTCATTATTTCATTAAATCTACAATCAATCAATTCTATTTGATCAAATAGTGACTTTTCATTAATTTTTCCAGTTATACTATTTCCTCTTAATAAGTAACCATAACATTCACTTTGAATATTTATTATTTTTTTAGATTTTAAAAACAATTTATATGTAGTACCTATATCCTCAAAGTTTTTTTTCCCTTAGGATATCTTATATCCTCAAAAAGTTTTTTATTATACAATTTATTCCAAGCATGATTGGTTAAATTATCCAACAATAATTGTTTTATTGCTTCTTTACTTGTATAAATTTCGTATTTTTCACTTTTTTTTGTATTCAATATTTTCGCCTTCAAGAAATTTTTTGAATCCACAAATTGCTATATCAGCATTATATTGTGTAATTTTTCATATAAAATCTCATACATATCTCTATCTATTACATCATCAGAATCTATAAATCCTAAGTAATCTCCTGTTGCAATACTGATTCCATAATTTCTTGCATCTGATAGCCCACCGTTTTTTTTTATGTATTACTTTAATTCTACAGTCTTTATTTTCATATTCATCACATATCTTTCCACTATTATCTGTTGAACCATCATCAATTAAAATTATTTCCAAATTTTTATATGTTTGTTCTAATATACTGTCTATACATTTTTTTAGATATTTTTCCACATTATAAATTGGAACTATTATACTTAATTTGTTCATTTTTTTACCCCTTATTTAAATATTGTTGAATATGGCACAACCTCATTCATTTCCATATATATAAAATCATAATACCATAAAAAAAATTATTATTATATTAAGTAAATTTTTTATAATAAATTTATCTTTACTTATATTCTTTGAAAAATATGCTATAACAATAATTTGAAATATAGTAAAATATATAGCTAATCGTTGACCATATGTAGAAGTTAAATATGCTAACAGATTAATTATGCAACCAATAATTGTTAAACTAAACATGAAAAATATATCCTTTTTATTTGATATTGTTTTATTTAAAAACACATACGGTATTATAATAGGTAATCCCCTTATAAAAAAAACCTATAGTTATTCCTGAATTTTCCTTTTCAGTCAAATATCCTGAATAATATTTTAAATTGTCAGAATCTAATAATATATTTCCTAATTTTTGAAAATTTAATATAACAACTAATAAAACAAAATATGATATATATCTAATAACCTTATTATCTTTATATGCATATATTTTTTTTATTAAAAACGGAACTATTAAAAATATCATTGCTGTCTTGTGAAAAAGAGATGCAATTAGTACAAATATTACAAACTTCTTTATATTCTTTTCCATCAAAAACTTAATTGAAAAGAATATAATTGAACAAGCAATATATTGCCTTATTAGATTATATGTCTGTAAATAGTATAAGAATAAGTATACAAACATGGCAACAGTTACTGATATTTTATCTTTAAAATTTAATATTCCTTTTATAAAAAAATAATTTGTTATAAAACTTGTTATAAACATTACTAAAGGAAAACTTCCATTTATTAATACAACAATTTTGTTAAGTAAATAATACCCTATTTCTATACGGTTACTATCCCAAGTACTTCCACTCTTTATTTCTAGAAAATATGGATAATATACCTTTAGATAATCTGTTCCTATTCCATATCTTATTCCTGCCACAATAGAAAGAAGTAAAATTGTTACTAATATTAATACATTGCTTTGAATTTTATTCTTTGTCTTTTGTGATAGGTATATCAATATAAGTGATATAATATTTACTACTATATATACTATCATCTTTTTCTCCTACTTTTATTATATAATCTTTCTGTTTCTTCAATAATGTTATCCCAACAATATTTATGTAATACGTATTCAGAAATTTCCTTTTCACTTTTTCTATTTTTTCCATTCAAAATTTCTTGCAATTTTTCTTTCAAACTTTCCACATTTCCCTTTTCAAACGCTATTTTATATTCACCTGTAACTTGCGTACACTCTTCAATATCACTAGTAAGAACATTGCAACCATAACTCATTGCTTCCATCAAACTTATTGGCATTCCCTCTATATCACTAGGAAGACAATATAAATAACAATTACTATAAAGTTCATCTAATATATCTCCCTGAACAAATCCTGTCATTATAACTCTACTATCTTCTTTTGACTTTCTTTTTATCTCTTCAAAATAGTCATTAGTATGGCTAGATCCTCCAGCTATTACTAGTTTCTTATCAGTATCTATTTCTTTAAAAGCATCCATTAAATAATGTAATCCTTTTTCTGGAACAATCCTTGCCAAATACAATATGTAACTGTCCTTTTCTAAGCCCCATTTCTCTTTTATTTTTTTAGCCTCTTTTAATTGTGGCCTATTTACTCCATTTGGAATAAAAGTAGTATTTCTACCATATGTTTCTTTGAAATATTTTTGTACTCCACTTGAAAGAACTATAATTTCGTCTGCATATTTTACTGCCATCTTTTCTCCAAACTTTAAATATTTTGTTGCAAAGCCTCCCCATTTAGCTCTCTGCCAATCTAATCCATGAATTGTAGCTATAGTCTTTATTTTAAACAAATGTGGTAACCATATCATACTACAAGGTCCTTCTGCATGAAAATGTATTACATCATAATGTCCAAAAATTGCTCGCATGGTTGCTAATATTGTATATACTATTGCATTTAAGCTTTTATTTTGAAATGTAAATACTTCTTTTATATTTACTCCTTTATAATTTTTTATCTTTTCAACCTTTATATTTTTGTCTAATACATTTTTTCCTTTTCTATTGTAAACATCTACAATATGACCTTTTTTTACTAATCTAGTTGATAACTCTTCTACTACTATTTCCACTCCACCTTCTCTAGATGGAATTCTTTTATGTCCTATCATTGCTATTTTCATTATACACAATCCCCTTACCTATTCGCTTTCTCATCAATAACGCTTTGATAAATTTTCATAATTTCATTACAGTAATTTTCTAATGTTATCATATTTTCTCTTTTATCTATACAATTTTTACTCATTTCCTGTATTTTATTTCTATCATTATATAATGATTCTATTGCATTTTTTAAATTTTCTACATTTATCTCATCTATCAACAACCCAGTTATATTATTTTCAACTAATTCCATCATTCCACCATATTTAGCAGTAATTACAGGAGTTCCTAAACTTTCTGATTCTAAAATAGAAAGTGGACAATTTTCATACCAAATAGATGGATATACCGAAAACTGAGCTTTTGCTATTAGTTCTTCCAAATCCTTACCAATTTTAAAGCCTACAAATTCTACATTTTTGACCTCATCACATAGCTCTGATAGAGGACCTGTTCCAGCTACTTTAAATTTAATATTGGGTAATTTTTTGCATGTTTCTATAAATGTTTTAAATCCTTTTTCCTCTGCTATTCTTCCAAAATACAAAACATATTCTTCCTTATTTACATTTATTTTATCTTTTAAATCAATAAAATTATGTATTGCTATTGTTTTTCCTTTATATACATTACTGTTGGCCTCTATTAGTTTATTTTCAAGAAAAAAACTTGGACATATATATCTATCCACATGCTTATAATTATCTCTTTTTGTATATAAAATTCCTTCTATTGTTCCAATAATACTTTTTATTTTTTGAACCATGTATGCAATTTCCTTTTATACAATTACTCTTATCTCCATAAATACATTTTTCACAAATTTGGTTTGTATTAGGATTGAACAACAGATGATTTGGACATATCATTTGATAGTCATGAACTGTTTGTACTACCGGTATATTCATTTCATATGCAGCATCTATTATTGATGGTGTCAGTTGAAAGTTGATATTGTTCATATGTATAATATCAGGTTTGAATTTTTTTATAACTTTTTTTATCTTATTCTTTGCCTCTTTTGAATAAATTATTTTAAACGGATATGTTACTTTTTTTAATTTTGATGTATGAAAATCAAAATTAGTAGTATATTCATTTGCGGAATTACCTACAGTATTTTTTTTATCAAACATTCCAAAATATTCTACTTGATGTCCAATACTCTCAAAATATTTTCCTATTTTTAAAAAATATGTTTCTGCTCCACCTTTTGGATGCAAAAACTTATTTACCATTAAAATTCTCATTATTATACCCCTTTATCTTACTCTTACCTTTTTTACTAAAATTACCTTACAAAATATAATTGTATTGTTATATTTTAATTATATAGCTCCTTCATTTTTAAAAACTTTTACTAATGTACTAAATAAAAGTTGTATATCTCTTTTAAAACTTCTTTCACGATAATAAACCATATCCATATTTAGTCTTTCTTCAAAGTTTACTTCACTTCTACCATTAACTTGCCAATATCCTGTAACTCCAGGTTTGCACTTAGTAATACAAGCATAATAGCTTCCCATATCTTCTTTCTCTCTTGGCAAATAAGGTCTTGGGCCAACTAAACTCATCTCACCTCTAAATACATTAATAAATTGAGGGAACTCATCTAAACTAGTTTTTCTTATAAATTTTCCAAGTTTAGTTATTCTTGGATCATCTTTTAATTTTTTATTTATTCTATATTCTTTTCTTGCCTTTGGATTTTCTTTTAAATATTTTTCTAATTTTTCATCTGCTCCTACTACCATTGATCTAAATTTCCACATTTTAAATAATTTTCCATTTTTTCCAATTCTTAATTGTGAATAAAATAAAGGTCCTTTGTCCTTGCTAAATAGCTTTGCTACAAAAAGGCCTATAGTTATTGGAATTAAAGCAATTATTCCTGCCAACCCTCCTAATATATCTACTGTTCTTTTTGCACTCCTTTGAAATATTTTATTCCATACCCCATGTTTATCTATTGTGTTATTTACTGGTACTAATGCTGTTATTTGATTTTTTTTATGTACACTTTCATTTTCAGCATAGTCTAACTGCATATTTGCAATTTCCATTTCTACTACAACTCCCTTTCTTTTTATTTTTATAAAATCTTTTTTTACGCAGGAAAATTGATACCTTTGTAAATTCTTTTTTATCTAAAGGTATTATTTTGTAAGTCTATTTATGTAAATTTTTATTTATTTTTGTCTCATTTCTAAAAATCGGTATATTTATTATACTATAAAATCGAATTTTGGTCAATATATATTTAGTATTTTGTGTATATTTTTGTCTTTTTTCATTTTTCCTTTTTGTTGTTTCCCTAGTGCAGCAAGATTTGCTTTACATAACTATTATGGTGTTTTCTATTCTTATATTTTTATTTTAGTTTTTTATATAATATACCTTTATTTTTTTATATAAAAATTAAAAAGTATATGAAATAATATAAAATTATCTCACATACTTTTTTATAACTATTTTGCATTTGTAAATACAAATTAAAATGAAATAACACCAAGATGTTCTAATAAAATTTTAATTCCAAGTAAAACTAAAATCATTCCACCAACAAATTCAGCTTTGCTTTTATACTTATCTCCAAATCTATTACCAATTTTAGTTCCGAAAACTGGTAATATAAATGAAATCACTCCTATTAAACTAATAGCCAATAACAAATTAACTTTTAAAAATGCAAATGTTATTCCTACTGCCAAGGCATCAATACTGGTTGCTACCGCTAAAAAAGAACATAGTTTTAACGCCTACATCATCATTTCCATCACTTTCTTCATTACTAAAAGATTCTTTAAGCATATTTCCTCCTATTATTTCAAGTAGAGCAAATGCAATCCAATGGTCGATACTTGTTACTACACTTTCAAAAGTTGTACCTAAAAAATAACCTATAGTTGGCATTAATGCTTGGAATCCCCCAAACCATAAACCTATTATTATTGCTTTTCTCCAGTTCATCTTTTTCATTTGAATTCCTTTGCAAATTGATACGGCAAATGCATCCATCGCAAGACCTATACTTAATAATACTATTTCAGTTATACTCATTTTAAATTTCCTCTTAATTTTCAATTTTATTTATAAGATACTTTATCTTTTATTTTGTTAATGAAAATTGAAATTATTAAAAAAATTCCAATTCCTGTTATAATACCTAAAGAATCTATCCCTACATCAATTATGCTTGCACTTCTACCTTCCACAAAAAATTGATGAAATTCATCTGTACATGCATAAAGTGCTCCAATTAACAAACTAATTAAAGCTTCTTTCTTTTTTCTTTAATTTATATGTACTTATATAATTTATAATGACAATTCCACCTATTGTATAAAGAGTAAAATGAGCAAATTTTCTTACAATAGGCTCAATTGCAACTATTACGTTTTCTTTTGCAATTTCATCTAAATTAACAAATTTCATAGAAATATCTAATATTCTCGCAATAAAACCTCTGCTTGTTCCTGTCGATTCTGTTCCTGGTTGAGCAGAAAAACAAAAAACTATTATCATCCACAATATTATTAATATTAACTTAATTACCTTTTTCAATTTTTCTTTTTTCATAACGCTTTTTATATTCCTACACTTTCTTATATTTTTTATGTAAAAGATTAAAAAAGTAAATTTTTTGTTGTTCATTTTTCGGTAGTAAAAGTCCCATCAATATCCATTTATAAATTGCAACATTTGTTACACTGCTATTAAATAGAGCCTGAACATAGTAAGCACATAAGGCCACTAGAAATATCTTGGTCAAATCTGATTTTCCAAATTCGGTATCTGATTTTTTTATTTTATTGAATGCAAAAAAACATGTATAAAAACAAAATGCTAAATAATTTATACCCGAAAATATTCCTTGTGTTACAGTTGTATGAAGGTATTCATTATGTCCTTTATTTTGTCTCATTCTAATAGATTGATCTGGACAAATTAGAAAAGAATAATCATATATGTCAAATCCAACTCCTGTAATAGGATATTGTTTAAGAGCTTCAAATCCAGCTTTCCAAATTTTTCCTCTTTTTGTTCCAAAATTTTGAAAGTCTGAATTTAATTCTTCTTTTGAATTCAATATGTCTTTTTCTAATTGACCTGAGATCTTACTTATTAATAAAATACAAATTACTAAACTTATTAACAATAAAACAAATTTTACTTTATATCTTATATTTTGTCTTTGTTTCTTTTTTAAAATTATATTTAATATACTTATTAAAAATACTATTGTAATTATTCCAACCCAACCTAATCTTGTATATGTAAATAAAACACTACATTCACATAATATTGTTCCAAAATATAAGTATATTTCTTCTTTTTTTGTATTTGAATATATAAATTTTGTTGAAAATAGTGCTGTAAATATAATTGCTATTGCAGCAAAAAAATTGCAATGTTGTGTGAAACCAAAAGCTAAGTGGTCTCTTGTATGCCACTCCGGGTCGAACATTGATGTTACTGGCCATATGCCAAAATTTTGAAAAAATGCAACTGTTGCTTCTATAATTCCTAATATAAAAAAGGTATTTAATATTACTTTTTTATTTCTTTCATTCCAAATATTAGTACATAATAAAAATAAAGTAAAATACCCCATAACTTGTAAAGGTGTTTCTGAATACCCCTTATGTCCCATAATTGAAGTTTTAATATTTTTTGAAAATATTATCGAAAATACACAAAACAATATTGATAAAAGTATAAATATATCACTCAACACTATTTTTTTTGCTTTTATACATTTAAAAATATAATATATAGTTACAAAAACTCCAAATATACCTATTACACTTAATGCTTCTTCTTGCATAAAAAATTTTTTATTAAAAATAATACCTATCAATTCTAATATCGGAAATATTAGAATTGATATACATATAAATATTGTTAAAAATTTTTCATTAAAATTTTTTTCTTCTTTTTTTTCCATTTTCTTTCCTTTGTTTTATTATTTAATATTTTCTTTTCATATACTTTACATTTTTTCTGGCATTTCTATTCCAAGTAATTTAGCTCCATTTTTTAGAACCATTCCTGTAGCATGAGTTATAAATACTCTTGCATTTTGTAAATCTTTATCCTCACATATTATTTTGTTTTCGTTGTAAAAATTACTAAAAGCCTTTGCTAATTCTATTAAATATCTTGCTAAAATTGAAGGTTCATTCTTATCAATTACTTGTTTTAATATATTTTCAAAATTATATATTAAATTAATAATTTTTTGTGAATATTCATCTTTTATTAATTCAACATTTATTTCTTTTGAATTTGGTATTCCACCTGCTTTTTTCACAACACTTTTTGTTCTTACATATGTGTATTGTATATATGGTCCTGTTTCTCCTTGAAAGTTTAACATTAAATCTAGATCAAATATTTCATCTTTTATTCTACTTGTCGAAAGGTCATTATAAATTACTGCTCCAATTCCAACTTTTTTTGCAATTTCCTTTTTGTTCTCTAAATTTGGATTTTTTTCTTCTATAATCTTTTCTGCCATATTTATTGCGTCTTTTAACAAATCCTCTACCTTTACAAAATTTCCAAGTCTTGTTGACATTTTTCCTGTTGATAATCTTACAAATCCATATGGTACATGTACTAAACCATCTGTGTATTTTTCTTTTAGTCCAAGTAATTTTGCAACTTCAAATATTTGTTTAAAATGTAAATTTTGTTCATATGATGTTACATATATACATTTATCAAAATCATATGTTCTAGCCCTATATAAAATTGCAGCTAAATCTCTTGTAGCATATATTGTTGAACCATTTGACTTGCAAATAATACATGGAGTTTCTATTCCTTTGTCAGATAAATCTACTATCATTGCACCTTCAGATTCTTGTAATTTTCCTGATTCTTTTATTAAGTTTATTACCTCATCTGTTTTATCTGCATAAAACGCTTCTCCATTCCATGAATCAAATTTGCTTCCTAATAGATCATATATTTTTTGGAACTCTTTTATACTTATATCTTTGAATTCCTGCCATAGCTTAGTACAATATTCATCTCCATTTTCTAAAAGTCTAAAATTTTCTCTACATGCTTCTAATACTTTTTCGTCTTCATTGCATAGTTCATTTATTCTTTTATAAATTTCTGCTAATTTATCTATTGCATTTTCACTTAAATCGTAATCTTTTTCCCCACATTTTGTAACCTTCTATAAGCTTTCCAAATTGTGTTCCATAATCTCCTAAATGGTTAACTCCTGTTACGTTATATCCTAAATATTTATATATATTATATAATGCTCCTCCTATTACCGTTGTTTTTAGATGACCTATATGAAATGGTTTTGCAATATTGGGTGCGGAATAGTCTATTACTATATTCTTTCCTTCTCCGATTTTTGATCTTCCATATTCTTTCTCATTTGCTATTTCATTTATTACATTTTGTGTAATTATATTTTTGTTTATATAGAAATTGAGGTAACCACCAGCTATTTCTATTTGTTTAATTGAATCATTTTTAATACCTTCAAATTCAATCTTTTCTTTTATTTCTTGAGCAATTACTAGAGGTGCTTTTTTTAGAACTTTTGCAAGTCTAAAACATGGAAAAGCATAATCTCCATTTTTAACATCTTTTGGAACTTCTATATAACTTTTTATTTCTTCATTTTCTATGCCGGTAGCTTTTGCTACAATATCTGCTATTTCTTCTTTAAAATCTATCATTTATTCATTCGCTCCTTTTATCTTTTAATCAAAATAATTAAGCATCATTGCTTCTTTAATCCTTTTCATGTTCTTTTTTGCTTCTTCTCTAGCTTTTGCAGTTCCTTCTTTTAGAATCTGATCAACAATTTCAGGATGTTCTTCATAGTATTTTCTTTTTTCTCTAATTGGTTTTAAAGTTGCAATTATATTTTTTGCAAGCTCTTTTTTGCAGGCAACACAACCTCTTTGACCTTTTCTACATTCTTCGCAAACTTTTTTACATTCTTCCGGAGTTGTAAAAAGATTGTGATAATATGAAACCATACAAATATCTGGATTTCCTAAGTCGTCTTTTTTTATTCTGTTTGGATCTGTTACAGCACTCATCACTTTTTTTGTTATTTCCTCATCAGAATCTGAAAGATAAATTGCATTTCCTAATGATTTTCCCATCTTTTCATTTCCATCTAAACCTTTAATTCTTTTATTTTTAGAAAGCATTATTTCTGGCTCAACTAATATATCTCCATAAATTGAATTAAATTTTCTTACTATTTCTCTACATTGCTCAATTAGTGGTTCTTGATCTTCCCCTGTTGGTATAATTGCTCCATTTAAGACTGTTATATCTGCTGCTTGGTTTACAGGGTAACCTAAAAAACCATATGTTACACTTTCTCCAAAAAGTTCTCTTTTTTGTGCAATTTCTGTTTTTACAGTTGGATTTCTTTGTAATCTTGCAATTGTTACAAGATTAGAGAAAAATATTGTAAGCTCAGCTGTTTCTGGTATCATTGATTGAATGTATATTGTTGATTTTTTTGGATCAATTCCACATGCTAGATAATCCATTACTACTTCTCTAACATTTTTTCTAACTTTTTCAGGATTGTTAAAATTATCTGTTAATGCTTGTACATCTGCTATTAAAATAAATGTTTCATATTCTTCTTGTAATTTAATTCTATTTTGAATAGATCCAAAATAATGTCCTATATGTAATTTTCCTGTTGGTCTGTCACCTGTTAAAATTCTTTTTTTATTTTCCATATTTATTTACATTCCTTTCTTTTAATCCTCAAAACTTATTTTCTAATTATCTTTTTATTTTTCTTTACTAAGATAATTTAAATAGCACTTTTTAAAAAGGCATTTTGATAATAACAATCAAAATGCCAATTTATTATTGTTTGCTTATTTGATATTTTATTTTTTTATTTCATATCCTTCTTTTGTATCTTTTATCATATATCCTTTAGATAAAATTTCATCTCTTAACTTATCTGACTCTGCCCAATCTTTGTTTATTCTAGCTTGATTTCTTTTTTCTGCTAATTCTATTATCTCTTTTGGAACATCATTTTCTTCTTGTATAGTTTTTCTATCTATATCTATTGCTAAAATAGTATCAAACCTTTTAAGTAATTTTGCAATATCAGGTGATTTTTTTTCGTATTTTATAGCATCCCATACTATTCCCATTGCTAATGGTATATTTAGGTCATCATTTATTGCTTTATGAAATTTTTCTTCGAATTCATTTATTATCTCGCAAGATACGTTTTCTCCACCATTTAAGTGTTTTTGATATCCTTCTCTTAATTTTATAAGAGCTTTTGAGTTTGCTTCTATTCCTTCCCATGTAAAGTTTATTTTGTTTCTATAACTTCCTGTGTATGTAAACATTCTATACACTAGTGGATCGTATCCTCTTTTTATAATATCATTTAATAGATATACATTTCCTAAACTTTTTGACATTTTTCCGCCGTTTATTAATAAGTACTCTCCATGCATCCAATACCTAGCTGGTATTTTTCCATATGCACCTTTACTTTGTGCAATTTCATTTTCGTGGTGTGTTGGAATTAAATCAATTCCACCTGTATGTATATCAAATGTTTCTCCTAAATATTTTTGGCCCATTGCTGAGCATTCTATATGCCATCCTGGATAGCTTAGTCCCCATGGGCTTTCCCATTTCATTAAATGATTTTTCGGTGCTTTTATCCATACTGCAAAGTCGTATGGGTTTCTTTTTTCGGGATCAACTTCAACTCTAGCTCCTGCTTTTTGATTTCTAACATCTATTCCTGACAATATGCCATACTTATCTAATTTTGATACATCAAAATATATAGCTGTAGATGTTTCATAAGCGTAACCATTATCTATTAGTCTTTTTACATATTCAATCATTTCTTTAATGTGATCTGTTGCTTTGCACACTATTTCGGGAGTTTCTATATTTAATGCTTTTAAGTCTTCAAAAAATAATTTTGTATAATATTCAGCTATTTCTTTTGGATCTTTATGCATTTCTTTTTTTGCTGATTTTATCATTTTGTCTTCTCCTTCATCAGCATCTGAAACTAAATGTCCAACATCTGTTATATTCATTACATGTTTTAACTTATATCCATTATACTTAAGTACTCTTCTTAATACATCTTGAAATATATTTGTTCTCATATTTCCTATTGTTGCGTCTTTGTAAACTGTTGGTCCACATGAATACATTCTTACTTCGTTACCATTTTCAGGCTTAAACATTTCTTTTTGTTTTGTTAGTGTGTTATAAAAATATATATCCATAGACTTCTCTCCTTAAAAAGGTAATTGAGGAACATTTTAGCAATTACCTATTTTTCTTTTAAAGGCAATTTCTAATATGTTCCTAAATTACCTCCTTACACATTTTTGCTAGTATTGTTTTTATTTGTTTCATTTTTTGTTTCTGTTGTCTTGTTTTCTGATGTTGTTGTATTATTTTTATCTTTTTCTTTATCTTTTTCTTTTACATTTATTGTTCTTGTAACTTTAGTTTCTTTTCCTTTTGAATTTTTTACTTTATATGTTACTGTATATTTTCCTGCTTTTGTTGTATTTACAGCACCTGATGTTTCTATTTTACCTGAAATATCTCCATCTATTTCGTCAGTTGCTTTTGCTCCTTCTTCCTCATATTTATCTCCAACTGTTAAAGTAATAGTTGCTGATCCATTTAGAGTTATTTTTGGTGCCGAAATTACTTTATTTGTATTTTCTGCATTATGTTTTGTACAATATGTTGTAGGAGCTTCTCTTGTAGATGAAGATTTGTTTTTCCATAATCCTAATCTTTCTTTTTCTACTGTATATGAATAATATTGTGTTGAGACATTTGTGCAATATTCATTTGCAAGTAAATCTGTCTCGTTACAAATCTTAGCTGAATTTGTATGTGCATCACAATCTCCAGGAACCATTCCTTCTACAAATATTTCTTGATATGTATCTGTACATTTGCTTGTTGCTTTTTTTCCTGATGTTTTGCATATTGTTGCACTTACTATTCCTTCTGGTTTGTCAAATTTTGATCCATCCATTCCATAATGAATGTTTTTCATAACTGCACTCCAAATTTTTCCGGCCCAGTTTGTTTCTCCTTTTATTGTTTCATTTTCATCATATCCATACCATGTTGCACCTGTATAATAATTTGTAAATCCACATAGCCATTTATCATAATAATTATTTGTACTACCTGTTTTAGCTGCTACATCCATTCCTGAAATTTTACAATATGTTGCAGTACCTCCTGAAACTACAGATTTTAATATGTCTTTTACCACATAAGCTGTTTGAGCAGAAAATACTTGTTGTTGTTCTTGTTTTGGCTCAAGTACAACATTTCCGCTTTGATCTGTTACTTTTGTATATAATAATGGTGTTCTATATACTCCATTGTTTGCGATTGTTGCATATGCAGCAGCCATTTCAAGTGGTGTAATACCATCTGTAAATCCGCCTATTGCAAGTGATGCTAATCCATCTTTTTCTTTATTTATTGTTGTTACTCCCATTTTTTCTAAGTATTCGGTAGATTTTGCTGGTGTTAATTCTGATACTACTTTTATAAATGGTATATTTTGAGATGACATTGTTGCACTTCTTATAGAAATTAATCCTTTAAAAGCATTATAATCTTTTGGATTATAATTTCCTGGAAATTCTGTTGCACAGTCGTCATATATTGTTGCAGGTGTTATTACACCCTCATTTATTCCTGGTACTAATGACGTAAGTGGTTTTATTGAAGAACCTGTCTGTCTTGGACTTTGTGTTGCACGATTTAATCCTCTTGATTCCGTTTTTGCTCCCAGTCCTCCTACTACACCTACTACATACCCTGTTTGATTGTCTATAACTGCCATTGAAGATTGTGATGTTATTTTTTTGCCATTTTCGTCTGTTCCTTTACTAGAAGGTTTTTGATATGTTTCTCCCCCATCAATCATAACTTCATTCATTGAATTTTGTAAGTCTGTATTTTGTGTTGAATAAATTGTAAGTCCACTACTGTATACATATGTTGTTGCTAATGCTCTTGATATATTTTTTTGTTCTGCCACATCTTCTATTACTTTTGCAATTGTTGCATCTGTATGGTATGAGTATATTGAACTCGAATCTGTTCCTTTTGTGAATACTAATCCATTATTTACTTCTTCACATGCAGAGTCATACTCTTCTTTGTTTATAGATCCTAATTTTAACATTTGGTCTAATACTGTTTTAGTTCTTGAATTTATCTTTTGCTTTTTTTATTTTCACTTTCATTATATCCATTTTCTCCATATGGATTATATAAATTTGGTCCTTTGTTGATTCCTGCCAAAAATGCGCATTGTGCTAAATCTAGCTCTGAAGCACTTTTATTAAAGTAATATTTTGAACCAACTTCAACTCCTGAATTTTTTCCACCTACAAATATTATGTTTAAATATAATTCTAGTATTTGATCTTTTGAAAGCATTTTCTCTATCTGATATGCCTTTGCCCATTCTTTAACTTTTCTTGTAACGCCTTCAAATCCTGTGTCTTCATCATCTTTTGTTATATTTTTTACAAGTTGTTGTGTTATTGTACTTCCACCGAATGATGAATTACCTGCATGTGTTACGAAACTTGCAATAGCAGCTGTTGTTCTTTTTAAGTCTACACCATTATGTTCATAAAATCTTTCATCTTCTATTGCTATGTATGCTTTTGGAAGATATTTAGACATATCATCTAATGTTATAATTTTTCTACTTTCGTCACCACTTAATTCAGCAATTACAGTTCCTGCACTATCTACTACCTCAGAATTTGATTGTTTTATTACTAATTCCTCTTTTTTTATTTCAAAATCATCGCCCCATCCACAGTAAACCATTCCTACTATAACTCCTGCAACAACTACTATAAGAAGTATTACTAAAATAAGTAATATTCTTAAAGCTATTGCTAATTTAGGGTGTTTTTTAGAAAATTTTTGTTTTTTATTTTTCTTTTCTTTTACTGGTTTCATACTTAAATTTTTTTGTGTATTTTTATTCTTTTTATTTTTACTTCTATTTTTCTTCTTTGAATTATCTCCCATTTTTAAATCCATTCCTTTCACAAGGCAAAAATCAGGTCGAAAAGAATTAAATTTTGACAAAAGACTTTTCTTTGAACGCATATGTTTATTATTTATGTTACCTCATTTTAAACAATTTTTCATAAAGTCAAAATAATAATTATTTTCCAACTTTTTCTCCTTAAATGCTTACATTATATTATATTTTACCAAAAAAAGCAAGTAGTTATGAAGATAATTGAATTTTAAAATTCATTCTTATTTGAGGTTATTAATTTACATATTCTTATATCTTCTGTATCTATTTTACCTAAAAGATAATAATATTCCAATATTTCATTAAAATCATATTTTTCTTCGTTTTCACTTTTTAATAAACTATATCTCATTATTTCTTCATTCTTTACTACATCTTTAACATCTAATCTTGACTTATATCCGTCTATTATAACTCCTGCAAATCTTTTCTTACGTATTTTTACATTTTCTTCAAAATTTACAATTATAGCATCATCTTTTATATTGTATAAATTTATTATTTCTTTTGGAATATCTATATTTAAAATTATGTCAGATCTTATTATTCCTTTTTTTCTATTATTTGTTATTGTAATTATTATTCCTTCATCACACAAAACTTCGTCTATTTTTTTGAATTCTTTTCTTTTATTTGTCGCAATTGTTAGTTCTTTTACTTTTTTTGCTAAAATCATTGTATTATTTTTTAAAAAACTGTTTACTGTATTCGAAATAATAGCAAGTTTTGCATCATTACATGATATATTTTTTTTCTTTTTAGTATATATTCTAATACTTCTATCATTTTCATTTTAAAAATTGTTTTTCCATCAATTATGTTAATATTATTTGAATATAACAGATTTACAAGTTCTTCATCTTTTTTTATATCTTTGCTAAATAAAAGTACAGTCTTACACTTATTCATTTCTAAAATTCTATTTATCTTTTTTATTATTTTTATTTTTTTTCTGAGTTTTATTTTTTCTATATCTTGATTTATAATTATTGTGTTTTGCAATAATTCAGTCTTCTTAAATATTTTTTTATGATATTACTTTTTTTTGTTTTCTATACATAAAATTTTTTGCATATATACTTAAACTCTTCCTTTCTCTGGCACAACATATGTAAAATGTCCCCTAAGTTTTATTTATATTATATAAACAATTATATTTTAAGTTAGAAATTTTATGTATAAAAAAAAACGAAATCTATTAAGCAATTAAACTGCTAATAAATTCCGATTTTTATAATAATCGTATTTTATGTATCGACTTATTTTTTTATTGATAATATTTTGAATTTTATTATTCCTGATGGTGCATCTACTTCTACTGTTTCTCCTTTTTTTCTTCCAAGAAGTGCACTTCCTATTGGTGATTCATTAGATATTTTATTTTCAGCTAAATTAACTTCTGTAGAACCTACTATGGTATATTCTACTTCTTCATCAAATTCTTCATCATGTAATAATACTGTATTTCCTATTTGAACTGTTTTTGTATCAATTTCTTTTTCATCGATTATTTTTGCATTTCTAATTTTTGTTTCTAGTTCTGCTATTTTATTTTCATTTTCAGCTTGTGCAGATTTCGCTTCATCATATTCTGAATTTTCTGATAAATCTCCGAATCCTAATGCAACTTTTATTCTTTCTGCAACTTCTGTTCTTTTTTCTGTTTTTAAATAATTTAATTCTTGCTCTAATTTTTCAAATCCTTCTTTTGTAAGGATTACTTCCTTTTCTTCCATAATTCTGTCCTCTTTTCCTAATTTTTCTCACTTTTAATTTTTATTTCTTTTAAAGCCTGCTCAAATTTATATGCAATTATACTTAAAAGTAATGCATATAAAGCAATTGCCCCTGCTATAGTCATAGTGCCAAATGGTACACGTGTTAATAATATAATAGAAAAAATATACTGTTTCCCCTATTATTGGACAAATAAGCCCCTTAAATAGAATATTTAGAACTCCTAATTTTCTATATCTTATTATAAAATATAATAGTACTATTGCAAATGACATTATACCTGGTAATATATATGGTTTTATAATATCTTTTATTCTTGTATGTTCAATATTTACAATTGACACATTATCTTTTGATAATTCTAATCCATATTCTTCATTTACTTTTTCAACAATTCCATCTCTTTCTTCTTCTGTAATTTCCTTTGATGAAATTTGAACCACATTCTTAAATATTTCTACTTCTTTAACTTCAAATTCTTTTCCATTTAGTTTTTCTTTTACTATTTCTTTAATTTTTGAAATTTCAAAACCTGTTTTATTTGCAAGTGTAATTTGATCTTTTTTTGCATATTCTAAGTCAAACTCAAATCCTTTTACGAAATACATTACAGCTCCTGCAATTATTAGTATACATGCTATAATATATATAATTTTTTTACTAAATATTGTTTTTTTCATTTATTCTATATTCCTTTCTTCTTGCCTTGAATTATTTTATTTCTATTATTTTTCTTGTAACTAATAAGTTATATAATAGTACTAAAATGACACCCCAAAAAGTTACCATTCCATATGTTGCAATTCTCTCGAACGACATAAATGTAAATACTACTGCTATAACTGCTACTGGAACAATTATTGATATAAATGATTTATATTCTTTTGTAAATTCTTTTTTTCTAATTTCATCATCTGGCTCGTTAATTCTTAAAAGTTTTATTTGTGTAAAATAATTAATTAAAATTACAACTACTATTCCTGCAATACTTTCTATAGAAATTTTTACATTTGTATATCTTATTAAAAGCAAATATAATGCTATGAATCCTAAAAATCCTATTGTTCCTGCAATACCTTTTGTTTTAAACTTTATACATAATGCAATTAACATTATTGCTAAAATTGCTATACCAATATATACTATATTTTTGTCACTTGTATTTTCTTTTACAAATTGGTTTTGCATAACTTTATAACTTAATGGCATTTCTCCAGAATTTAATATTGTTGCTATTGTTGATGTGGATTTTAGTTGTTTTGATATTTCATCTGAATCTTTCGAGCTTTTTCCCATTGACAAATCAATTATTCCATCTTTTATAGGTTCATCAAAGCTTGTAGTTACCATTTTATTGTTATCAATTGCAAGTACTATTTGTTTTTGTTTATTTTCTTCTTTAGATTCAGTATTTTCTGTGCTTTCTGTATTTGTAGTATCTGAGTTTTCTTCTGTTGTTGCATTTTCTTCTGTATTTGTAGAATTATTTGTTGTATTGTTTTCTACTTTTTTGTATTCATTTTCTGTTAAATTCGCAAATGTCTTTCTTCCTTCTTTATCTAATTCTAATTGTAAATAAACTGTAGTTCCGCTTTCTGTTGTATTATATACTGATTTTGCCTTTTTTAGATCACTATTTTTTATATATACTTGTTCTTGATTTTCCGAATCTCTTATTTCAAATTTTCCAACTTGCAAAAGATTACTTACTACATGATCTGTTTCATCGTTTTCTGAAATTTTCAAGAAAATTTTTCCTGTTTCTTCATTCATACTTATAGAATAATCATCTACACCTAATTTTTTTAATCTTTTTTCTATTATTTCTTTTGATTTTCTATAATTTTCAGTTATTTTAGCATCATCACTGTTTACTTTATCTTCTGTAGTTTGATATGAATTTTGTGAAATTGTGCTTTCATCTAGGCTGTCAGTATCTCCAACTACATTTCCATCTGAATCTAAAACTTTATTTGCATCACTTACTTCAAAAATAAGCTGTCTATATCCTTGCATATCTGATGCATAAAAATAATCTTTTACAATATTTTCATATTTACCTGACTTTTTCATATATATTCCTGCAAATGATACTAAACATATTGTTAATATTGCTAAAATCTTTATAATTAGTGTTAATTTTTTTTCTTTCATTTCTCCTAGCAGATATGGGATTTCCCATATCTCCTCCTTCCTAATTGTATTTTTATTTTTAATTATAGTAATTTTGTTCCATTTATAATTAATTCATACCAAATTTTTAGGTATTTTGCAGCATATTTACTCATTAATGTTCTATCCATAAAAATTTTAAAATAATCTAATACTGGACATATTTTATTGTCTATTTCTAATTCTAATGTAATCTTTCTTTCTTTACTATCCAGTTTCAAATCTGCTTTCGTTACGGCATAATTTACTTTATCATGTATATCAAAATTTGCAATATTAGTTTTTGATACTCTACTTCTGTGAACGTCCGATTTATCTGCAAGTATTAATGCTGCTGATATTTCGCTTACTGCAGTTCCTGTTGACTCATCATGATTTCCTATAGCTGTCATTATTTCTGTTCTTTCTTTTACGTCCATTCCCATATCTTTTAATATTTGATAGCTTAATATTGCACCACTATGTGCATGGTCTACTCTATTTACTGAATTCCCTATATCATGCATAAATCCTGCTATCTTTGCAAGTTCTACTGTCCTCTCATCATACCCTAATTCTTCTAATATTTGACCTGCTCTTTTTGAAACTATACCTATATGTCTATAAGAATGTTCTGTGTATCCGAAGTTCCTTTAATTGTTTTTGTGCTCCTTCGATTAATGCTCTAATTTCCGGATTATTTTCAATATCTTCTAATGTAATCAATTTAAGCCTCCTTTACTTTTTAAAGCTTTTTATATTCTAGCCTAAAACAAAAAAAATATCAACACTTTTTTTGATATTTTTTTATTTTTTTACTCTTTAATTAACTATCGGACAATTATTTATACTAAGCTCTTTATTGCCCTTACTTAATGAGCTGTATTAACTCCTATTAATCCTCCTATTATTCCTCCACAAATTCCCATTAGAAACATTATAATTGCAGAAATATTAAATGAAAAACTATTTTTTAAAAAGCTTGAAATTAAATATATTGTAAAGACATAAATAATTCCAATTAATGCTCCATTTAATAATCCATTTTTTCTTACTTTTCTCATACTTATAGTACTTCCTATTAATATGCTTACACATGTTAATGTTATTATTGTTGGATTGATTGTTGTTTCAGAAATTGATGTATTTACTAAAAGAATTGAAAAAACACTAAGCAGTATTATTGTACTAACAATAGCAATTCCATATCCTTTTAATATCCAAATTAATTGACTTTTATTTTTTACCTCTTCCATATATTTTACCTCCATTTTATTTAATTTTGGTATTAAATATATTTTAGAATTTTTATTTTATTCTTACTTTTCTCTTTTTTTAGCTTCTTTTTTTACTGGCTCATTTACAACTATTTCTTTTATATCACTTAAACTTTTTAAATATTTTCTTTTCTCATTTGTATCAATTATTATTGATTTTAATACATAATAAATTGCAAAAAAGTATGACGATGTTACTATATATGCTTCAAAATTATAGTTTGATAATTCAACTACATGTGATATAAATAATGAGTGGAACGCAATAACCAATGCTTCTATTCCATTTATTGCAAGCATTCCATTATCTTTTTTATATGCAATTTCTAATATTAATATTGAAATTGCAAGTATAACTGATGAAGATATTTTTAAAGCTATTAATGTATTTTCCTTAGAACATATTTTATAAAAAATATTTATTCCTATAAAATAGAACATTATAATTATAGCTATTAAAATATTAATCCATATTTTTTTCACAAACTTTTTTTCATCCATAAAAGTACCCTTCTTTTTTATATAGATTTTCTTTAGTTATATAAAACTAAGTTGTTAAAAAAGTGTTAATTTTTTAATATTATATCTATATTATTTTTTAATGTCAAGTGTCATTTTCTTGTTTTTATTTGTATGTTTTTGTAGTTTAGATAATATAGACTTTCAGGTTTATTAACAGAAATAATGCTAATGATAAAAAGAGTATCAAGCCATTATTGATAATTCTTGATACTCTAATAATTTAATCTTTGGTGACCCCTACGGGAATCGAACCCATGATTCGGCCTTGAGAGGGCCGCGTCTTAGCCGCTTGACCAAGGGGCCATTTAATTTATATTACCCCTTCACTGAATTTAATAAAGGGGTAATTTTTTATAATTGCTTTTTGCAATTTTTAATTACATATCTTTATAATCTCTTACTTTCTTTAAAGAATATACTGCTACTATTCCGCAAACAACTACTATTAAAGAAACTGTTCCTTTTGAGTCTTTAATTCCTGTTTTTGCAAGTGAATTTGAATTTGATGTTGTTGAACTTTTATTTACAGATGAGTTATTTGCAGTGTTATTTGCTGAGCTATTTGTTGTTGAATAAAAACCTGTATTATCAACAGCATTGTTAGTTGTATCATTTGTTGTATTGTTTGTTTCTGTAGGTGTTGTAGCAAAGTTGTTATCTGTAGTATTTTCTTCTGTTGTATTACTTGATGTATCACCATCTAAATCGTTCCAGTCAAACTCGTCAGCTGCTCTAACAATTGATACATTTGACATTGTTATAGCTATAATTCCACTTAATAAAACCATTAATATTATTTTTAAAACTTTTGAATTTTTCATATTTCTCTCCTTCTGATTAATATACTTCTAAACTATTATCTCCCAAGTATATTATCTTTTGTTTACTTCATTTTTTATTTTACAACTTTTTTCTTTATATGTCAATTATTTTTTTGTTTTCTTTTTTTACATTATTGTAACATTTTTATTACAAGATTATTACACATTAAATTTAAATAATACAATATCTCCATCTTGCATTATATATTCTTTTCCTTCAGAACGAACTAATCCTTTTTCTTTTGCTGCAGTCATTGAACCTTCTTTTATTAAATCATCAAACGAAACTACTTCAGCTTTTATGAATCCCCTTTCTATATCTGAGTGGATTTTTCCAGCCGCTTGTGGTGCTTTAGTTCCTTTTTTTATTGTCCATGCTCTTACTTCTGGTTCTCCTGCAGTAAGGAATGACATTAATCCTAATAAGTCATAACTTTTCTTTATTAAAACATCCAATCCTGATTCTTTTAATCCAATTGCATCCAACATTTCTTTCTTATCTTCATCTTCTAGTGAAGATAATTCTTCCTCTATTTTTACACAGATTGGTACAACTTCTGCTTTTTCATTTTTTGCATATTCTTTTACCCTTTTGAAATTTTCATCGTTTTCTACATTTTCAATTTGTTCTTCTGATACATTTGCAATATAAATTACTGGTTTTGATGTTAATAAAAACATATCTTTTAATATTTTCTTTTTCTTCATCATTATATTCTAAATTTCTCGCTGGAATAGATTTCTCTAAATTTTCACTTATTTTTTCTAAAAGGTCTATTTCAATTTGATATTTTTTATCTGCTTTTAGCATTTTTTTTGCTTTTTCTAGTCTTTTTTGAACTGTTTCTATATCTGCAAATATAAGTTCTAGATTTATTGTTTCGATATCTCTTATAGGGTTTATATTTCCATCTACATGAACTATATTCGAATCTTCAAAACATCTGACAACTTGTGCTATTGCATCTGTTTCTCTTATATGTGCTAAAAATTTATTTCCAAGACCTTCCCCATGACTTGCACCTTTTACTAGTCCTGCAATATCCACAAATTCAACTATTGCATGTGTTGTTTTTTCTGGATTATACATTTTAGTAAGTACATCCAATCTTTCATCTGGTACTGCTACTACTCCAACATTTGGCTCTATTGTACAAAATGGATAGTTAGCACATTCTGCTCCCGCCTTTGTTATGCTATTGAATAAAGTGCTTTTTCCAACATTTGGTAATCCTACTATTCCTATTTTCATTTTATATTTTAGTTCCTCCCTTATTTGCCATTTTGTTTTTTCAGAAAGAACAAAATTTGGTTTAAATGGAGCAATTAAAGCAGGTCATATTCCTGGTAAAGTTCCATTAGGTTATTATAGAGATACTGATAAAACGTTAAAAAGTAGATGTTACTACAAAAGATATTGTTTTAAGAATATTTGAATTGTATTTAGAAGGTAAAAGTTATCAAACTATTTCTAATTTCTTAAATGAAGAAAAAGTCCTATCTCCTAATAATAAGAAATGGTGCGACTCTACTATTGATAGGATTATAAATAACAAAATATATATGGGAGATTATGAAAGATACAAATACGATACTGATAAAGAAACAGAATTATTTGTAGATGTTGTGCCTCCTATTATAACAAGAGCTATGTGGGAAGAAGTTCAAAAACAAAAAGAGAAAAATCAAAGGTCTTATTGTAGAAATAGAGTTTATATCTTCTTTCAAAAGCTTGTATGCCCTACTTGTCGGTCAAATAATGACTTGCAAAGGTGCAGGTGGAAAAAAGCTAAATATATGTACTACTTTTGTGATAACTGCAATTTATATTATAACGAGGCTGAAATTGAAGATTGTTTAATTGATTATATATTGGATTTAGTTGAATACGATTTTCATGTAAAAAAATACTTCTACCCTTTACTTGCGGAAAAGAAAGATGATGAAACTAAAAAAATTGAAAAGGAAATCAAGAAAACTAGAGCAACAAAAGGAAAGAATTAAAAAGGTCTATCTTTCTGGAATTGTAAAAAGGAGAAGATTTTGCAGAAGATTATAAACTGATAGAAAAGAAATTAGCAGATTTGGAAAACAAGAGAATTGACTCTTTAGACTTTGACAAAGAAACTTATAACCCACAACACTTACTTGCTGAAAGAGATATAGAAAGAGAAAAATTAACTGAACATCAGATGTATAAAGATGTTTTGCTAAGACTTTGGACTATGAAAAGTAAAGAAGAAAAACAATCTTTTATATCTAAATTTATAGAAACTGCAACATTAAAGAAAGATAAAGACGGCAATTTTGATATAGATAAAATCAATTTTAGAAGTAGTTTTGTCGAGCAGATAGACAAGCTATATGATAAAGGAATTGTAGATATTCCAACTATGCTAGAAAGAGGCGGAAAATTAGAAGATACTAGAATAAGTGTAAATATGAACAATGAACAATTACAAGATTATTTAGGTACATTGAAAAAAGAATTAGATATAAACTATATGGATTTAGGAGAATATTATTTCCACGATGATAAGATAGATGAAAACTATGATAATAAATCTAAAGTTGCTATGATTAGAGATAGACATATTGAATTTAAGTTAAAGAAAAATCAAAGAGTAATCAGAATGGTAGCAATAAAACAATATAAAAACTTCTTGGCTAAACCAGAGGGAAAATTACGACTTGGACTTGTTACTCATACTACTTCAAAGAAAAAAGCATAAATAATTGTTGCAATAATTCTTGCAGAATATTCTCTATTGCAACAATCAAATTAAATATAAATTTATATTTGCGGTAGCAATATAAATTTTGTGTGAGGTAATTTGATAAATTTTATACGTGTGGGAGAAAATTTATTGCCTCGCAGAGCCCCCTGAGTTATGATGGTACGTCATAACTCATAGGGGAGAATGCTTTAGTTAAGTACACTAAAATCATTCTCCCATTAAAATAAGTTATTTCAATTATTAAGCTGTTTTTCTATTTAATGTTTTGTTAATTGTTATTTCAATATCATCAGTACTTACTGGAAAAGATATTATACCAACACCTCTATAATATATATCTATTTCTTGAACTTTTTTACCATTAACTTTTTTCTTGTTGATGAATTACTATTTTTTCTATTAATTCATTTAGTATTTCTGGCGAAAGTTCAGTTATTTCAGTATATTTTTTTACATTAGATATAAATTTAGTTATATCAGTATCTTTCTTTTCAGTATTTTCAATATCTTTTGACAATTGTTCAATTTTTATTTTTAATTCTTGTTGTTCTTTATCATAATTAAACGATAAGTTTCTAAATCTATCATCTGAAATTTTTCCAGATACATTATCTTCGTAAATATGCATAAATAAGTTATCAATTTCAATTACTCTGTTTTTTTGCTTTTTCAAGTTCTTTCTTGTTTTTAGAAATTTGTTTTAACTCATCCTGTGTAGATTTTGCAAGTTGTTCTTGAATAAATAAATCTTCGTAATCTTTCATATAAGAAACTAGTCTTTGTATATTTTCTAAAATAATGCTTTGCAATACATCATCTGAAATATAATGAGAAGTACATGCTGAAGTATCATGCTTATAACTTGAACATCTATAATGATCTTTGTTTCTTAAATCTACGACAGGTGATTGAAAATACATTTTTTACCACAATCATAACAGAATAGTAATCCAGAAAAAAATACTTTTCTTACCTGATTTAGCACGTTTTTTCCTGTTATTCCTTAATTGTTTAGCAATGTTCCAAGTATATTCATCAATAATTGGCAATTTACTGTATCTCCAATATATTCTTGTCTATCTAAAATGCCTGCAATTGTTGTTCCACACCATTTATACTGATATTCTTGATTAGTTGCATTTGTACTAATACTTTGCGTTATATTCAGATGGAGTTAATATTTTTTCTTTCTCTAGTTTTTCTAGCAATTTCAAAAGTTCCATGTCCTTGAATAAATAGATTAAATATTTCTTTTACAACTTCTGCTGATGGCTCATCTACTAGCCCATTTTGTTTTATAATTTTCATCTTTTTTATATCCATAAGGTAAACATTGTTGCAAGATGAAATACCAGATTCTCCTTTATTTTTTAAGAACAGCTCTAACTTTTTGGCTCGTATTTTTTGCATGCATTTCATTAAACCAATCTTGAATAGGCAAGAAGTCATTTAACCCTTTACTACTATCAATATTGTCCATTATAGCAATATATCTGATGTTTAGTCTTACGAAATCTTCCTCAAGAAGTTGACCTACAACAAGTCGATTTCTTCCAAGTCTTGAGTGGTCTTTTACTATTATAGTTCAATCTGTCCCTTTCTGCAAATTCCATAATCTCCATAAAAGCAGGTCTTGTAAAAGTAGTTCCAGAATACCCATCATCTACAAAGAACTTAATATTTTTGAAAATTGTTTTCTTTTGCATATTTACTTAAAATTGATTTTTGATTTGTTATACTATTGCTTTCTCCTGCAAGTTCATCATCTCTTGATAAACGGCAGTATAAAGCTGTTATTCTATCATTATTTGACTGTCCCATTATCATTCTCCTTTCTTTCAGACAGCCGAGTATGATATAAATTATTACAAATCATTTTGTAGTTATTCACATAATACCATATTTCGTTTTAAAGTTCAAGTGATTACAAAAGATTTTTTTTGTTAATCTAAAAAAATTGTATTCAAAACACTTTTCGTCTGCTTGTCCATTAAAATAGGCATTTACTTTATATATCGTGCCGTTTATTTCTTTTTCAATGTTCAGATTTTTTTTTAGGCAATAATGTTCCCAAAATATTGTAATCGTTCTTCTAAAGTCATTTTACTTAATTTCTCAATATATTCATTTTTTTACTTTTCTAAAAATATATATTGTTCATCTGTTAATTCTAATCTATAAACAATATTATCTTGCATTTCTATCAGCCCTCCTTTTTTTTTCTTGTATTCAGGAGAGTTGATTTTCTCTTGATATCTAATTGTTTTCTGTATTCTTCGATTAAGCCACGCTCAACTCTTTCTCTAGTTTCACCTTCAAAACGATTAATATAAGCTTTATCATAATCTGTAATATTGGCTAGTATTTCTCTTTCAGCAGGTGTGTATAATTTTTCTAGCCTTTGCCTTTCAGCAAGTTCTAGCTGTCTTTGCTTTTTTTGTTCTTCTTCTTTAAATAGAGATTTAAAGAAGTCGATTACTCTAGTTGGAGCATAAGCAATTGCACGAATAAAGTCTTTAGTCTTTTCTTTTAGTTCATTAAAATCGTGCTTTAATTTCTTATTTTCTTCTTTTAGCTTTGTAATTTCAACATCTGCAACTATACCTTTTTTAGCATATTTAACAAGATTTTGATAATCATCTGTATCTAGTTCAACCTTTTTACCAAATAATTTGGATTTTCCTACATCAATATTATCGATGTCTCCCTTATAACCTTTGTAATTATCAATATCTTTCTTTATTTCATTTAATTCTTGTTGTGCTTGACTTTTTCGCTTTTCAGAATCTTGAGTAGCATAAATGGTTTCAGCAAATTTGTTTTGTTGCTTGTTTTACCTTATCAGTAATTGCCTCTAATTTTTCTCGTTCTTTTTTAGCCTTAAATTCTATATCAGATAAATGTTCAGCAGTTGAGCCTTTTTCTCCTCTTATAAAATCTTTATAGCCATTATCAGACATATATTTATAAAATCTATCTTGAAGTAGGCTATATGATTTAATTAGAATAGGCTTACCTTTATCATTTAGAATTTCATTACCTTCATTATCAAGTGCCTTTTGACTTTTCCATTTCTTACTATGGCTAACCTGCATAATTGTTTCTTTAACTTTACCAACAAGTGATTTATCTTTAGTTCTTTTAGAATATTTTATTTCCTTTTTCACAACGGGAATAGCTATAACGTGTAAATGATAGTGATATATAGGCTTACCATATACTTCTGTTAATGAAATATTTTGTTCATCTGCATGCATAACAGCAGATATAATATTATCTGTACCATATTCTCTTTCTGCAAAATGGAAGGCTTCTTCGTAAAACCTTTTTGCAAAATTGTATCCTCCGTGTTTTTCAAAATAGTCCGAATTTATATCTAGTACAAGTTCATCAAATACTTTAGCATTATCTTTAGTCCTCTTAATGAAACTTTATTTTCATCGACTAATTCTTTTAATCTTTCGTTGTAAGTTGTGTTGCAAGTTTTATAATAGACATTATTTTTAGTTTGTTCTAAATCAACATTCATATTGGAATAATCAGTATTCTTTCTTTCATTGTGTCTTTCTGTTTTTCCAATACTTTGTTTTGTATAAGTTACAACTCTTGCAACAGAATAATTTGTTTTGCCCATAAGTGCGTTTCCTTTCCTGCAGGTATGCAAGAGAGGGTATTTTTTACAAAGCCTTTCCAAAAAACTAATTTCTGCCTTGCTTAAGGTAGTATCTGCTATGTCAAATCTGCGAAGCAGTTACACAGCTTTTTCAAAGTGTGTAACCCACTATGACACTTTCAGACTATCGTCTGCAAAGATGTCAGTGGGCTCCTTAGCGGAGGGCATATCAAATACCAAATTTACATTTGATATTTGATACAAGAATAATAAATCTTCGTTTATTATTCTTGAGAGATATAACCAATAAATTGTTTATATCTCTCTTGTGTACAAAAACATTTGTAATATTTTACTACATACAAAAACTTCGCTTTTTTGTACCAAAACGAAACCTTATATATTTATTACCATAAGAAATCTAATAACTAATAAGTTTCGTTTTCTACAAACTGAAAAATTAATATAAGCATACCTGCATAATAATTTTTCGTTATCACTTTAATCAGTAAATGATTAAAGGTGTTTGATTTACATACAGGCACAAGTAATTACGTGAAAATAACACTAAAAATCATATTTTTAGCATTATTTAACAAACCTAAAGCATTATCTACTTTTGGCAACTTCAATTTTGCCTTAAATTTTAGCATTTTTAAGGCTATTCACTTTTAAATGTGTTTCTCCTGTAAATCAAACATGATATTTTGTAGCACTTATTATTCATTAAATTCATCGCCCTTAAACAAAACATACACAACGGGCACTTTTAACTCTAATGGCTCCTCTAAATGAGTAAAGAGGAATATCAATATTCAATTTTTTCAGTATCATATCTATTGATACCCATACTATATCACGAATTGCCTCTAAAAATCAATAAAAGCTGAAAATAAAATTGTAAAATTTTTGAATTTATGATAATATATTGTCAATAGTTCAAAAAATCTACAAGGAGGTATTTCAAATATATGGATAATAATAAATTAGATACAATTACAAATTTATTTGAAGGTAAAGAAATAAGAAGTATTTGGGATTAGAAAAAGAAGAATATTTTTTTAGTGTAATTGATATTATTAGTGCGTTAACTGAAAGTAATAATCCTAGAAACTACTGGAATACACTTAAAAGAAGAATGACTGAAGAAGAAAAATGAAGTTGTACGCAAAATGCGTACAACTGAAAAATGAAAAGCAAAAGATGGAAAAAATATTTGACAGATACATTAGATACAAAAGTATTTTAAGGTTAATTGAATCAATACCAACCCAAATGCAGAACCATTTAAATTATGGCTTGCACAAATGGGAAAAGAAAGAATTGACGAAGTATTTGACCCAGAACTTGCTGTTAATCGTGCTATTGATTACTACAGAAATCAAGGATATAATGATAAATGGATTGAAAAGATTAAAAGGAATTTTTAGATAGAAAGAAATTAACAGATGTATGGAAAGAAAATGGAATAAAAGCAAAATTATGAGTATGCTATATTAACTAACGAAATATATCAAAGTTGGTCTGGAATGAAAGCAAGTGAATATAAAGATTATTAAAAAATATAAGAAAAGAATCTTTAAGAGATAATATGACAGATATAGAAGTTGCTTTGACTGATTTGGGCGAAATAGCAACTAGAGAATTAGCAAAAAAAGAACATAGACCTTATGGACTAAAAAGCAAATAGAGAATGTTGCAAAAATGGGCGGTCATGCAGCAAAAGTTGCAAGAGATGACCTAGAGAAAAATTTAGGAAAATCAGTTATTAGTAAAGAAAACGCTTTAAATTATAAATATATAGAAGATAAAAAATTAATTGAAGATAAAAAAATAAAAAGAAAAAATAAATTACTTAATGTATTATTTGTATATATAACTAAAAGGTAAAAAAAACAAGCCACATATCTTAAATGCTACGAAAAGTAGCATTTGTTTTTGGAAATGTAAAAGATGATTGCTTGTTAAAAACAAAGAATAGGATAAAGTGGAATTAATGAAATTGAGGAGGAAAAGCAAATGTTATTTAATGAAAAATTAAAAATGTTAAGAAAAAGAAAGTAAAATGACACAAGAACAACTTGCAGAAAAATTAAATGTATCAAGACAAGCAATTACAAAATGGGAAGCAGGAGATGGAGTCCCTGATATAGAGAATTTAAAACAAATTAGTAAAGTATTTAATATTACTATAGATGAACTTGTTAAAGAAGAGAAAAACGTACAAATTGAAGAAAAAGAAGAAATACAACTATATTGAAGAACTTGAAATAGATCATACGAAACATTTTGATATAAATATTTGCAAAATAGAAGAAGTGAATTTTATAAGAAATGATGAAGAAAAAGTAAAAAGTAGAGTTGTTATCAGATAATAATGATAATTTAAAAAATTCATTTAAAATTGAATTTGATAATCATTATAATAAAATTGATATAGATATTACAAACAATGAAAAAAAAACAGATACAATAGTAAATATATATTTACCACAAAAATATATTGAAGATATAGAAATTAATACAAAAGTTAAAACAATGAACATAAATGGTTTAGAAATAGAAAAAAACTTGAATTTGATGGAATACTAAAATATATTAATGTAAAAAATCTAAAGGAACAATAGTATTAAATACAACTAAATGTGATGTAGAAGCATTTTATGATAAATTTGAAGGTAATCTGGAAGTAAATATAATTAATTCTACTGCTAGGGTTCAAATTCAAAGGAAACAAAATATAAAACAATATTAAAAGGTATGAAAAATAAATTTATAAATGAAAATTCTGTTGATGACGCTAATAATATCATAGAATTAAATGGATTAAATAGTAAATTAATTATTATAGAAGAATAAAAGGAGAGAAACAATGTCAATTATATTAAAATATATATTAAAAAAATATGAAAGAGAAAAAAGCTAAGGAGTTTATTGATTATAATATCACTAACTTTATCAGTAGTAGTATTAACACTATGCTTAACATTAAAGGATAATATTTTGGAAAAATATACTGAATTTCTAATTAAAACATCTGGGACATCTGATATTTTATTGACAAAAGATATACCATTTGAAAAAAGTGAAATAGAAAAGTTTTCAGATAATTATAATTCCGTACCATATTTGATGTTTTCAAAGGACAAGAGTAATGTAATAGGTGTAAATATTGAAGATTTACAAGAAAACAAAATGATAAAAGCTGAAAAGACATCAAATTTAGATAATGACGAAGTAATCATATCTAAAAAAAAAATAGCAGAGAATAAAAATTTAAAATTGAATGATAAGATAAAAGTCTTAAATACAGAATTAAAAAAATAGTAGAGATAGTAGAAGTTTATGGAATGTTTGTAGGAGAAACAGAGGAAGAACCAATATACTTAGTTTCAATAGATACAGCTAATAAGATTATGTATGAAAATAGTGATGATTATGAAAAAGCAATGTTAGATGAAAATAGAACATATATAATGGGGGCTTATATTGATGTTTTAGATGATAATATAGAGCAAGCAAAAAGAAGACTTGAAAAAGATAGATAAAGAATTTAGTGTTGTAACCGTAAAAAGCAAGTTTAGTAGATGCTTTAACTCAAATAAATGGTCTGATGATAATAATGTTAGTAATTACAACTTTAATTGCATTTTATATAATAAATTCTATTTTGAAATTAGTATTAGAAGAAAGAATATCAGTTATTGGAACATTTAGAAGTATTGGTGTAAGCAGAAAAATGACAAATTTATTGTTATACTTAGAAAATATAGTTTATGCAATTATAAGTAGTATAATTGGAATTGTAATTGCTAATACGCTTATTCGGTCCTGTAACAAATTCGTTCATATCAGCAGGAGATATGGAATTAACAAGTAATGCAAGCATTAAACCAATATATATACTAATTGTTGTGTTATTTGCAGTATTAATTCAAATTAGTATTACATTTGTGGAATTAAGAAAAAGTAAAAAAATAAGGCTATTAGAGATATAATATTTGATACGCAAGATACTAAATATATAATAAAGAAAAGAAAGATTGTAATTGGTTTGATATTAATAATCTTATCAATTGTAATTTATCTTATAAACAATAATTATGATTTTATAATGGGATTATTACCAGTTGTTTTGGTAGTCATAGGATTTGTACTTGTAATTCCGTTGATTATAAAGATTGTTTCAAAAATATTATCTTTAATGCTAAAGAATCGAAAGACTAGCTTTTTAGCTTCTAAAAATGTAGCAGACAATAAAATAGCTGTTTCTAGTGCGACACTTCTATTTATAATAATATCAATGACAACAATGATTTATAATATTGCACAAACAATATCAAATACTTATGATGGATTCGATAGGGTTACTCATTATACAATAAGAGTAAGTAATTTATCAGGCGAAGAAGAAAATTACAAATATTTAGATAACATAGATGGAGTGGACGAGAAAGCCTTTTATTATATAAATATGGGATATTTTAAAATAAATGATGAAGAGAAGATTTTTGCATTTTTTGGATATGATAGCGAAGATGATACAATCTTTAGATTATATGATAGTATAAAGTTTAATAAAGAAGAAGCAAACAATTTAAAAGATGATGAAATTTTATTAGATGAAGCATTTTGCATAAAAAAATGGTTATAAGTTAGGAGATAAAATAAAAATTAATGGAGAGCAATATTTTGATGAAGATTATTATTTTACAATAAAAGGATATATTGATTCTACTGATACAACATCAGTAAGAAGTGTAGGTATGATTTCTAAAAGTGAATATAATAAACTCTTTAAAAATAGTTATAAAACCATTCTAATAAAGTCTAGTTTATCAGATGATGTTATGAAAGAAAAATTAAAGAATGAAATTAAAGAAAATAATGTAACTATACAATCATATCAAGAATGGATAGGATCAGATAAAGAAAGTACACAACAAATAATGAATATTGTATATGTAGTATTATTTCTAGGAATTGCACTTGCAATGGTTGGATTAATTAATAATGGATTAGTAGCATTTATGCAAAGGAAAAAAGGTTTTTCTGTTTTAAATTCTACTTGTATGACAAAAACACAACTTTATAAGATGGCATTAGAAGAAAATATTATTTCATTTATAATTTCTGCAATTAGTGGAATAGCTTTAAGTGTTATTTTAAAAGTATATATGCAAAAAACTTTAAATGGAATGTCTATGTTTGTTAATATGGTTTTTGAAACTAATGGTGTGATAACATTATTAATGATTATATTGTTATTAACAATTATAGAAACAATAGTACCAGTAATAAAAATAAGGAAAATGAATCTTGTAAAAGAAATAAAATATGAATAAGGAGAATTTAAAAATGGGTAATATAGTTAATGTAGAAAATGTATACAAAAGTTTTCAAAATGATAAAGTATCTGTATTAGATAATATTAATTTAAGTATAGAACAAGGAGAATTTGTTTCTTTAATGGGAGCAAGTGGAAGTGGTAAATCAACTTTATTATATTTAGTAGGAGGATTAGATAAACCTACTTCTGGAACGATAAAAATAGATGACAAAGATATAAATAAAATGAAAGATTCTGAAATATCTAAACTAAGAAGAAAAGAAATAGGTTTTATATTTCAATTCTATAATTTAGTGCAAAATTTAACTGTAGAAGAAAATATTATGCTTCCTGTAATTATGGAAGGATTAAAAGAAAAGATTTTGAAAAACAACTAAATGAAATATTAGAAATTGTAGGTCTAACAAATAAAAAGAAAATCACTTCCAAATGAATTATCAGGAGGACAACAGCAAAGAGTTGCAATAGCAAGAGCTGTAATATTAAATCCCAAAATTATTCTTGCAGATGAAGCAACTGGTAATTTAGATAGCAAGTCAGGAAAAGATACAATGGAATTATTTAAAAAATAAATAAAGAAAAAAATATCACAATATTGCAAGTTACTCATTCAGAAGAAACAGCAAAATATGGCGATAGGATTATTTATTTAAAAGATGGAAAAATTGTTTAATTAATGGTATAAGAAGAATGTAATAGATATAAAGTGAACAATAAATTACAGGTGTGTTTGCTAATAGTGATGGCTCAACTTCAATAGGAGTAGTAATTGCTTTAGAAATATGGTGTTTATATTTCTTACATATGGGAATATTATCATATTTACACTTTAAAAAATAATAAATAAGATGACCACAATATTTTGATATGATGATTTATTGACATATAATTAAGGTGAGTAAAAATTTAATTTACTCACCCTATTACTGCCTAACAGTTAATTAATTGTGAATATATAATTTCTTCAGCATAATGTTTATAATTATTCATAAGCCCACACCATCTCAATGGATCAGTGTCCTTCAAATTTTCATCAATAGGATTTCTTTCTAGCATTTGTTTCATAAGTATTTCAAGCTTTTCTTTAGCTTGTATATCAGTATCTACAATATGTTTCCTTAAAGTACCGTCTAAAAGCATTATAGTGTATTCAGCTTTTTTATGTTCTTTTTAAATAATGTAATCTTAAATGTCCGTACTTTCCAATATGATAATCATTTTTATAATTTTCTTCTAAATATAAATTAGGAATATAATAATTCCCCTCTTTATGATAAGTTATTTCTACCATAATAAAATCCTCCTAAAATTTAATTTCACTACTTTTAGAACCATATTTTATATCGTTTCAGCTGTCTAAAAACTATATTTTTATAAAGTGTACTTAAATAATTCTTACTGGGTTAGGACTTATGACAAGGCCAAAGTCCTGTGCTTCGGAGCAAATTCTAAAGGAGGGGAAAAAGATGGAGCAAGAATTAGCATATTCATTTCACTTGGGTAGTGATAAAAACGAAAGTAAAGTGGCAAAAAAAAAAGACAGCTAAAGGAAATGTATCTGGTACTACTTCCCTTTCAAATAATGCTATTCAAAATGCAAATGATTTATCAAGAGTAAATAAGCACAATTTACGAGATTATGATAATCAAAGAGATTTAATTACTACTATTTATGGAACGAACGATATTGTAGAAGATGTTAAGCAAGTATATATAGATGAATTTGAACAAGCTAGAATTGAATATAATAGCAAGACAAGAGCGGATAGACAAGTTAAAGATTACTTTCAAAAAGTATGTGAATCTCAAAATGATATTGCCTGTGAAATTATTATAGAACTTGGAGATATGGATTTTTGGCAAGATAAAGATAAGGAATATAGATTTAAGATGATAGATGTATATAATGAGCAAATACAAGACTTAAATAAAATACTTCCTAGCTTTAAAGTAGCCAATGCTACAATACATTTTGATGAAACATCTCCACATATGCATGTTATTGGTGTTCCAGTAATAGAAAATTGTAAAAGAGGTATGAAAAAGCAAGTTGGTAAATCACAACTATTTACCAAAACCTTACTTTCAGATATACAAGACAAAATGAGAAATGCCTGTATCAAGTCATATAATAAATTTTATGATGTAGATAGTAAGCTAAAAGCAAAGCAAAAAGGCAGAAATCAAGACATCAATGTAAATGATATGGGAAATTATAGAGAAATAAAGAAAAAACTAGAACAAGAACGTAAAAAACTTGAAAATGCCAATAAACAAACTAAAAAAGATAGATAATTCAAGTAAAGATATAGTAGAGTTATTAGATAATTTAAAACCTATGCCATTTAGTAAAAATAATAGCCAAATTTCAAACCAGAATATAGAAAATATCAAAGATTATATTAAAGATGTAATAGATGTTTCAAAAACAGTTAGAAGCGTAAATGACTTGAATTTATCGATTAAAGAGTTTGAACACACATCTTTTGAAGTAGAAAAGGAAAATAAATCCCTTAAATATCAAATAGAACTTAAAGATGAAGAAATTAAAGAATTAAAAAAGATTTATCTGCTAAAGAAAAGATAATTATTAAACTACAAGAAGAAAAAGAAAGCTTTAAAAGCTCAATTACAAAAATTTAAAGGCTTTTTGGCATAGTTTAATGAGCCACTTTCATAAGAAGATAACTTATGATAATGACACAAATTATAAAATTGTTAGTGATGATTTATATAAAAATGGCATATTTGATGATAATGATAATGAAATTGCAAATAATATTTATAGAAAAGTAACTATACCAGATGAAAATAAGAATAATAAACTAAAAAGAAAAATGACTATAATTTGAATTAAAGGAGAGTTTGTACTATGGATAATATTATAGATGATAAAGTAAAAAGATGTAATAGGTATAATTAAAAATATGGATATAAAAAATAAATTAAGGTTAGGTGTATGTATGAGTTCAAGTGCTTATACTAATTTAAAATATAATAAAGCACATATACACAGCATATTTGATAAAAAAAATTAAAAGAAATTGATAATGAATATTAGCTATGTAAATATGAGAAAATATCCTACTATTCTATTTGTTAAGGCTAAAATAATGGAGATGAACAATCAAGAGCAAAATCAAGTAGCTTTGTTTTTGTATAATAACATAGAAATTTAACAAATATTAAAAACTAATTGACAAGCAAGAACAAATGTTTTACAATGGTAACAAAATATAATATAAAGAAATGGAGCTGATACTATTGAAAGAAATAGATAAAAATAATAAATCATTTGAGAAAATTAAACACGTTGATGAAAATGGTGTTGAATTTTGGTACGCTAGAGAACTCATGCCTATTTTACAATATTCAAATTGGCAGAACTTTGAAAAAAAAATAATAACTAAAGCAAAATTATCTTGTAAAAATAGTAATATCAATGTGTTAGACCATTTTACTGACATCAATAAAATGGTTCAAATAGGCTCTGGTGCAGAAAGAAAGCAACAAGATTATAAATTAACTCGTTATGCTTGCTATTTAATAGCACAAAATGGTGATAGTAGGAAAAAAAGTTATTGCTCTTGCTCAAACATATTTCGCAGTTCAAACTAGAAAGCAAGAAATTACAGAAAAAAGAATATAGTATGCTGACAGAAGATGAAAAAAGATTTTATCAAAGAAATTTAACACGTAAAGGAAATTATTCATTGAATCAAACTGCTAAAAAAGCAGGGGTTAAAAATTTTGATAAATTTCATAATGCCGGTTATAAAGGATTATATAATGGAGAAACTGCTGATGATATAGCAAAAAGAAAAGGATTAAGATATCGAGAAGATATTTTAGATAATATGGGTAGTACTGAATTAATTGCAAATTTATTTAGAATATCTCAAACAGAAGAAAAAATTAAAAAAAGATAATATACAAACAGAAAAAGAGGCTTGTAATACACATAATAAAATTGGAAAAATAGTTAGAAATGCAATCAAAAAGCTGGTGGAACTATGCCAGAAGATTTGCCAACTCCTAAAAAAAGCTTAAAACATTTTGAAAGTTCTATAATATTTTTCATAATAATATTTGTTACATTTTCTATTACTTCTTTATCTTTTTTATTACTTTTATATTCTGAAAAATCTAATGGCTTACCATATGTTACAATAATCTTATGAAAAGGTTTTAAATCTCCTTTAATTCCAACAGGTATTATTATTGCATCTGAATTTAATGCAAAATATGAAACTCCATTTTTTATATGTACCCCTTTTTCTATTCCGTTTCTTGTTCCTTCAGGAAATAATGCTATTCCACCACCTTGGTTTAATGTCTTAAGTGCTTCTTTCATTGCACCTATATCTTTTGAAGATCTTTTTACATATATACCATCGAAAATATATACAGCTAATCTTGTAATCGGATTATTTTTTAATTCTTGTTTTGCCATAAATCTTACTTTTCTTTTACATGTTGTTACCATTAGCGGTGGATCTAAATAACTTCTATGATTTCCACATATTATAAATGCCCCATCTTTTGGTACATTTTCTTTTCCTACTACTTTTACTCTATATACTATCTTATTATAAATAAATATTATGTATTTTATTAATATTCTAAAAAAATTTTTCATATATTCTAACCTCTTTCTTTTGTATATATTAACACATTAATTTTCAAAATTCAATACAAATATAATTTTAATTTTCGGTATTTTTCACAATTTTGTATATACCTATTACTTTATGTTATAAATAAAGAAATTGATAAAATATGAATTAATCTTTTCATATTTTACCAATTTTCTATTATTTAATAACTTATTTTTTTAATATTTTTCCTAAAATGTAAATATTATCAAAATAAAGCATGCCTTTTGTTTTTTTCATACGCATTTTTTCTCCCTTAACACTCTCTTTTTGTTGCAATTATTGTATACTTTGTTATCCATTTTATCAATAAATAAATCAATATTAGCAAGAAAAAATCATGAAAAATCTAAAAAAAGACTGTTATCCATTGAAATTAAATGATTAATGGTTCTTTTTTAGATTTGACTTTTTATATTAATTGTAGTATAATTATATTATCTTAAAAGAAAGGTGGTTTAAAAACCATGTCGACAGAGGAAAACATTAAAACTGATGAAGAAAGAAAACAGAAAATACTTGAAAACTTTTTAATCAAGTTCATGAAAAGTCTGTTTGACTGTTGGAAAGTTCACCCATTTTATCCAGGGACAAATTACTTCTTTGAGAGCGAAGAGGAAAAAACAATCGTTTTTGATTTTTTGGCTAAAAAAGGAGAACCACAACCCCAAACAACAATATGGGGATCTTATTTTATATATTTTCCAAATTCCAACAATCCTTATTCATCCTTTAAGAAAAAGCTTTAATGTGTTAGCTTCCAGACGAACTATTTGTCTGGAAGCATTTTTATTTTATATATATTTTAGCTCCTAATTCTTGTAGTTTTTTATCTAAATTTTCATATCCTCTCAATACATATTCAATATTTTCTACTTCAGTTTTTCCTTTTGCAACTAATCCAGCAATTACAAGACATGCACCTCCTCGTAAATCAGTTGCTTTAACTTTTGCAGCATATAATTTTCTTGTTCCTTTTATAATTGCTGTATTCCCTTCTACTTTTATTTTAGCTCCCATTTTTTGCAACTCATTTAAAGTTTTAAATCTATTTTCAAATATATTTTCTACTATTACTGATGTACCATTTGCAACACACATATTTGAGGCAATAATTGATTGCATATCTGTTGGAAACCCAGGATATGGCATTGTTCTTATATTTATAGCTTTTAGTCTTTTTGGTGCTTTTAAAATTATATTTTTATTTCCTAAAACCATTTTACATCCTGCTTCTGATAATTTATCTATTATAGGTGCAATATGACTTATATTCACATTTTTTAATGCAATTTCTCCTCCTGTCATTGCTGTACTACATAGGAGTGTTCCTGCTTCTATTCTATCTGGCATTATATTATAACTTACATCTTTTAAATTCTTTACTCCTTCTATTGTTATTACATTACTTCCTGCTCCTTCTATTTTTGCTCCCATTTTGTTCAAGAATTTTTGTAAATCTGTAATTTCTGGTTCCATTGCTGCATTTATTATCTTTGTTGTTCCTTTTGCCAAAACTGCTGCAAGCATAATATTTTCGGTTGCCCCCACACTTGGAAACTCTAAGTTAATTTCTGTACCTAGTATTTGATCTGCATAACAGTTTATTTTTCCATATTCTTTTTTTATTGTAATTCCTAATTTTTCAAATCCTTTTATATGTAAATCTATTGGTCTTGCTCCAATCTCACAACCTCCTGTTTGTGATAGTTTATTGGTACATAAACCTTACCTAAAAACATAAAAAGAGTTCATAGCAACGCCATGAACTCAACGAGAACCTTTAGCCAACAATCTGCTCAATTTCTTTTTCTATGGCTTCTATCTTGGCCTCATTTTCGTTATTTCTTTCCTCCTCCATAATAGATGATGCCTCTCCATAAAGAGAGATCAATTCGTGAGCTTTTTCCAAATAACTCAAATGCATCCCTTTTGCAGGAACTCTTTCAGCAAATTCTTCCAATTTCTTGTCCATTTTTGAAATACTATTCATTTTGGTTCTCCTTCCTGTGCTTATGTAAAATCCTCTTACATCTACATTATACTATTTTTTGAACATTATGTCAATTTTTAATATTCTTTTTATTTTGTTTATGACTTTTATTAAAAATTTTTCTTTCTTATCATATACAATTAACTGTTTATTTTCAAAATTATTATTTAAAATTTTTGTATTATTTTTAAATAAAGTATTTGAATTATATTGCACTCTAAGCTTTTCTTGTCGATTATTTTCATTATTTTTATATTTTTCTATTAACTTTTCTTTATTTTCTTCTCCTATACACCAATAATTATAATTTAAAACTGCCAAAATTGCCAGTGCTTTTCTGCTTATTTTTTGTTCTTTTAAAGGTATATTAGGATCTATTATGATATTATAATCATTTAATTTATTTTCAGAAATTAAATTTCTTAATTTTACTGGAATCTTTTTTTGGAATTCCTCTTCCATCAAATTAAGTATTTCGTCAACTTCTGTATATGCTATCATAATATTTTTATCCATTTAATACATTCTCCTCTTATTTTTACTCTCTTGTATTAGAATTTTTTTTCTCTTGCCTTTTGTCTAAAACTAAATCTTTTAAATCTTGTGTCGCTTCATTAAACTCTTCTATTGTTACCTCTTCTGTTTTACTTTCAATTAACTGAGGTGTGAGCTTTTTAGAAATTCCTGATATTTCATTTAATAAACTTTTACCTGCTCCCATTTTTATAAAAAAGTAATACAATTCTCTTTGGTTTAATCCATAATCCATCATTTTTTTAATATCTTCACTTGATATATCTTCCGGTAACTTGTTTCCTATTATCTTTCTATATTTTTTTATATTTTCACCTATATATTCTATAGGCATTGCACCAACATATTCATAAAGTTTTCCTTCATATTGTGGTAAAATTCCTTTCATTTCTAGTTCAGTTGTGATTTTCTGCAATTGTTTTTCTGTAATCTGTCCTAACTCTACTTTTTTCTCTAATATTGACTTAGCAGTTTCTTGCGCTCTTTTTAATATGGCATCCTTTTTTTCTTCCCATCCAAAATGAACACATAATTGACCTATATATGGTAAATCAATAACAAACGTAGATCTATTTTCATCATCTGTTCTATTACCATAGGAAAGATAGTTATTATATTCTTCTGATGTCTTTTCGAAAACATATGTAGATGCAATAATATCACTTAAAGATATATCCTTCCATGTTAATAATATTTTTTCATTTTTTTCATATATTTCAATTTTCTCTATGTCATTTTCTTCACGTATCTTAAACTTATACTGTTTAGCCAAATGATTTGATAAGTACATTAATAAAGCCATATTTGTAATACCATCAAGTTGCTCTTCTGGTGTTTCTGCACAGCCTATTATTCCACTTGCATATGATGAATCTCGACTTATATATGTATCTTTTAAAGCTTCAAATAATTTTTTGGGAACTTCTATTAAAGAATTATGAGGCAAATTATTTCTAAAATCTTCTCTACTTCTCATATATACTAAATTTTTTACTTCATTCATTGATATTAGTCCCTTTTCATTTTCATTTCCAAATGAAACGTAAAAACACTTTTTTAATTTCTTATATATATCTTCATATCTATCTATTTCTATATTCATAAAATTCACCTAAAAAAATAATTCATTTTCATTATATCATTTATGTTTCTTTTTGTCATCAAAAAGGATAAAAAATATATACAAGTTTTATTAATAGCTTATTTGTTATTTTATGGATAAATAAATTTTAAATGGAATATTAACCCTCCTTTTTTGTATAATTCATTATACGTTTTATCATTTAAGTTATATTCTTCTTTTATTTTTTTTGTTATTTCTTGCTTATCAAATACAACTATTTTATCAAATAATCTTGATAATTCTTCTTTTGTTAATCCATTTGCCTTAATATCATCTATTGCATTAAAAATTGAATCTTCTTTATCTTCTAATTTGTTTAAATCATTACACTTGTTTTCCACTTCTTGCAATTTTTCTTTTTCATATTTTATTTTCTTCTCTAATTCTTGCTTTTTATCTTTGTATATAAATTCTGGTATTAAGTCATTTAGCTTATCTTCATAAACTTGCTTAAATTGTTTTTCTAATTTTCCTAACGTTTTTCTAGTTTTGTTTAATTCTTTTTCTAATGTTACTTTGTTAGTACTAATTGCTTTTACATTGTCCATAACAAAATTTTTAAATTCAGGATTACTTACTAAATTATCTATATATACATTTACAATTTTGTCTAAATATTCTATTCTTATCCTGTGTGGTTTACACCCATAATTTGGTCTTATATCTTTTATTGTACCTTCATTACTATATTTTTTACATAAATAACTATCTGGTCTTTTTCTTGTACCTGATGTTCCTTTTCTTTTATACATTGGTTTTCCACATCTTCCACAATACAATAATCCTGAATATAAATTTTTTACTGTATCAACAAATTTAAAACCTTTATTGCATCTATCACTTTCCTTTTTTCTTTTCTTTCTTATTTTTTGTACCTTGTCAAAAAGTTCTTTATCTATAATTGGTTCGTGATGATTTTCGATTATAGTCCATTCTTCTGATGATTTTACTCGTGTTTTTTTAGATTTAAAACTTAATTTTTCTGTGTGCCCTCCTACATAATCTCCTGTATATCTTCTATCGTCTAAGATTCTAACAATATGCTGTGCTTTCCAAGTTGTAGTTTGTTTTGCATTTGCAAAATTTCGTGATTGTGATGGCGTTGGTATCCCTTTTTTATTTAGATATGTTGCTATTTTTTGGTATCCCCAATCTTTAGAATATAACTCAAATATTTCTTGTACTACTGGAGCTGTTTCTTCATTAATTACCAAAGTCTTTCCTTCTTTGTTGTATCCATATATTGCTTTAACAAGTAAATCTCCCTCTTCTATTTTATGTCTTAAATTTCTTCTTATATTTTTGCTATCATCTCTTGCTCTTCTTTCATTAAACCATGCATATAATCCAAACATTTCCTCATTATATTGCTCATCTTCAAATATTATTTCTACACCTTTTTCTTCTAAGTATTCTACAAAGTCTAATGCTTCTTTTTGGTTTCTTCCAAGTCTTGCAGAGTTTTTGAATACAATAACATCTATTTCTTTTTTTCTCGCTCTTTCTCTAATGTCGTTAAATCTACTAAAATCTGTTCCACTTTTGTCATCATCCATTATAATATCTACAATATTAGTATATCCATGACTTTTGCAATACTTTACAAGTAAATCCCTTTGTGTTTCTATTCTTTCGTAGTTTTCCCCATAGTCATCTCTGCTTTCTCTGCAATATATCACTACTCTTTTTTCTGCATTAGATTTCATAGCCTACCTCCGCTTTTATGTATCAATAACATTTAATAATTATTACATTGTCATTAGTTCTCTAGAATACCAAAATTCTGTACCATTCTAGTCCACATGTTTAATACTTTTAAAATCTTTTTCAATACTTTTTTGCGAATTTTTATTCTTGTTTTTATTTGTATTTTTCTTTTATCCTATCTGAAATAATATTTGTGAATACCTGTTTATAATCATCTAGTTCATCAATATTTGTTCTTGGACATATAAAAACTGAAAAGGGTAATTTTTCTTTTTCATTTTTATTAGTATTTTTCTTTTTGTTATTATGTTTTTTCAGTGTATCCACCTCCACTTCTATTTATAAATAAATTATATTTATTTATTCTTTGTCCTTATTCCTAAAAAATACAAGTGGATTTAATTACACTTAAGGTCAAAAAAATAAAGCCCTAATATTTTTATATTAAAGCCTTATTATTAGCTATTAAAATTCTATAATCTACAGATTTACCTTAAACTTGTCCGATGTATCCATCAAATATCGCAATCTCCTGGATACGAAAATATTGCTTTTTTATATCTTCCTAAAATTGCTCCAGCTAAAATTACAGATGATCTCATTTTGCACATTAATTCTTCTGGTATCTCATGATTTTTTGCATTTGAAGAATCAATTATAACTTTGTCTTTCTTTTTTATTACTTTACACCCAAGTTCTTTTAAAATTTCTATCATTAGTTTGGTATCACTTATGTTTGGTACATTATATAGTTTGGTTATTCCTTTATTTAATATACTTGCTGCCATTATTGGTAATGAAGCATTTTTGGAACCTGATACATAACTCTCTCCTTGAAGTCTATGACCTCCTTCAATTATATAACTTGACATTTTTATCATCCTTCCTACATTTTATGATATATTTTATGTCAATAATATTATTTTTGTGAAGAAGCTTTATAAAAAATTCTACATTTTATAATTCAAAATTACATTTCTAAATTAGGATTATATCTCTTTTTAAGAAATTATTTCTTATTGTTCCTAATCCTACAAATTTGTCATCAATATAAATCTTATATACACCATCTTTGTTAATATTATCTAATTTTACACCATTTAAAAAACTTTCTCTTTTCGATTCTTCTAAATTAATTTTTTCATTTCTCTCAAATATATCCTCAAATTTTATTAACTTTGAAGATATATTTTCTTCATTCAATTCTTCTATATTTATAGCCTGATTTATCCCGAAATCTCCTACTCTCATTCTTTTTTAAATCTGACATTGTTCCTAAAGTATTTAATTTTTTAGCAATATCTTCACAAAGAGTTCTTATATATGTTCCTTTTGAACATTCTACCTCATATTCTATTTCTTTTTTTTCTTCTTTAGATAAACTTATTAATTTTATATTATAAATTTCTATTGTTCTTTTTGGAATTTCTATTTTTTCACCTTTTCTAGCATATTCATAAAGCTTTTTTTCCTTTTAATTTTACTGCAGAATAAATCGGTGGTATCTGTTCTATTTTACCTTTAAAGCTTGATAAAATTTTTTCTATATTTTCTTTATTAAATAATTCTTCGTTTACTTTTTGCTCTTCAATTATCTCTCCTTCTAAATCTGCCGTAGTTGTTTTCATTCCTAATTTTATTTTAGCTATATACTTTTTGTCATGATTTATTAAATATTTTGAAATTTTTGTTCCTTTTCCTATTAATATAGGTAAAACACCTGTTGCAAGGGGATCTAATGTTCCTGTATGTCCCACTTTTTCTTTTGAAATTTTTTTTACTTTCTGAACTATATCATTTGAAGTCCATCCCTTTGGCTTGTCTATAATTATTATTCCATCCATATTTTCTCCTATTTTAAAAAATTAAACTGTTGCAAAAATTTTATTTTTATCAACAGTTATAATTTTTTATTATTTTTATTTTAATTGTTTTTTTACTTCTGTTAAAACTTTATTTTTTATTTGCTCTGGTGTACCTGTGGAAAATGCTCCAGCAGCTCTTATATGTCCTCCCCCGCCAAACATTAGACATACATCTGAAACATTAACATATTCAGATGACCTAAGTGAAATCTTAAATCCTTTTTTCTCTTTTAATTCATGTAAAAAGATTGAAACTTCAACACCTTCTATACATCTACCTACCTGAACAATTCCTTCATGATCACCTGTAGATGCACCTACTTTTTCTTCATCTTCTAACGTTATATATGTAAATGTAACTTTTCCATCTTCTAAAAATTCTAATCTATCTGATGCTATTCTACTTAATTCAAAATTAGCTCTTGTCTTTGTTTCTAAAGCTTTTCTGTATATTTCAGATATATTTACTCCTTTTCTTAAAAGATCTGCTGTAAATTCAAATGTTTCCGCTGTTACATTATAATTAAATCCTCCTGTGTCTGTTATAATTCCTGTAGCAAGACATGTTCCTATTTCTTTTGAAATTGGAATTTTTAAATAATCAAAAATTCCTAAAAGAACTTGTGCACATGCTGGTGATACTGGATTTACAAAATTTATGTCAGCATACATTTTATTACTTCCATGGTGATCAATCGATATTGTTGTTTTTGCTTTTTCAAAATAGTCTTTGTATCCCTTTAGAATCTTATTATCCGCACAGTCTACAGCTATTGCTAAATCATAACTTGCAATAGCTGAGCTTTTTTTTACCTCTTGAATTCCTGGTAAAAACTCAAAACATCTTGAATATTCAGGGATTATAACATCAACTTTTTTTTTGTAAATAGTCTATAGCGTGTTTCATTGCTAATGCACTTCCTACTGCATCTCCATCTGGTCCTTCATGTGTTAATATGACTATTTTTTCTGCTATTTTTATTTCATCTAAAATTTTATCCAATGTCATATGATTTCCTCTTTCTTTTATTTTAATCCTCTTTTGGCATAATTTCTTTTAATATAGTATCTATTCTTGATCCATATTCTAAAGAATCATCAACCTCAAATATCAACTCAGGTGTATATCTTAAATTTATTCTTTTTGCAAGTTCACTTCTTATAAATCCAGATGAATTCTTCAATCCTTGTAATGTATTTTTTTTACTTTTACAATTTAATAAACTAATATATACTCTTGCTGATCTTAAATCTTTTGAAACTTTTACCTTTGTTACACTTATTATTCCTGTTATGTTTGGATTTTTTAAATCTTGATCAATTATTATGCTTATTTCTTTTTTAAATTCTTCATCTACTCTATTTATTCGATTTGGATTTTTTCTTTTTTCCATAAGCCTCTCCTTGTATTATTTTTTTATTTCTTTCATAACAAATGCTTCTATGATATCTCCTTCTTTAATATCATTATATTTTTCAATTTGGATACCACATTCATATTCTTTAGCAACTTCTTTGACATCGTCTTTAAATCTTTTAAGTGATGCAAGCTTTCCTTCATGAATTACAACATCATCACGAATTACTCTTACTCCTGCATTTCTTTGAAGTTTACCTGTTAAAACATATGCTCCAGCTATTGTACCTACACTTGAAATTTTAAATGTTTGACGTACTTCTGCTGTTCCTATTACTTCTTCTTCAAACTTAGGATCCAACATTCCTTTCATTGCTTGCTCAACATCATCTAATGCCTGATAAATTATTGAATATTGTTTTATTTGTACCTCATCTCTATCTGCAACTTCTTTTGCCATTCCTGCTGGTCTTACATTAAATGCAATTATTATAGCATTTGAAACTTTTGCAAGTGTTACATCTGTTTCTGTTACAGCACCTGCTGCTGCATGGATTACTTTTACTTTTACTTCGTCATTACTTAATCTTTCTAATGATTGTTTTAATGCTTCTACAGATCCTTGAACATCTGCTTTTACAATTATATTTAATTGTTTTAGTTTTCCTGATTCCATTTGGTTAAATAAATTATCTAATGTTACTGCTTGCATACTATTTATTGATTTTTCTCTTGCTTGACGTTTTCTTCTTTCTATTAAATGTTTAGCCATTTTCTCATCTTTTACTTCATAGAATATATCTCCAGCTTGTGGTACTTCTGTAAGTCCCATTATTTCAACTGGTGTTGATGGACCTGCTGATTTTACTTTCTTTCCTTTATCATTTATCATTGATCTTATTCTACCTATAGATGTTCCCACAACTACAGTATCACCTACATCTAATTTTCCTCTTTGTACTAACATTGATGCTATTGCTCCCTTATTTTTGTCAAGTCTTGCTTCTATTACAACACCTTTTGCTTGTTTTGTAGGATTTGCTTTTAATTCTAATACGTCTGCTTCAAGTAAAACCATTTCTAATAGTTGATCAATATTAAGATTTTTCTTTGCTGAAATCTCAACAAATATTGTGTCTCCACCCCATTCTTCTGGAACTAATTCATATTTCATTAATTCTTCTTTTACCTTTTGTGGATTTGCATCTGGTAAATCTATTTTGTTTATTGCAACTATTATTGGAATTCCTGCTGACTTTGCATGATTTATAGCTTCTATTGTTTGTGGCATTACACCATCATTTGCTGCTACTACAAGTATAGCAATATCTGTAATTTGTGCACCTCTTGCTCTCATAGCTGTAAAAGCTTCGTGTCCAGGTGTATCTAGAAAAGTTATTTCTCTATCATTTACTTTTACTTTATATGCACCAATTGCCTGTGTAATTCCACCAGCTTCTCCTTCTATAACATTTGTTTTTCTTATAACATCTAGAAGCGAAGTTTTACCATGGTCTACATGTCCCATTACAACAACTACAGGTGGCCTTTCTACTAAGTCATTTTCTTTGTCTTCTGATTCATCAAATAATACATCTTCTTCTTTTACTTCTTCTTTTTTTTACTGCTGTAACACCGAACTCTGCTGCAACTAAAAATGCTGTATCGAAGTCTATATCATTATTCAATGTAGCCATTATTCCAAGTGACATTAATTTCATTATAATTTCTGACGCTGTCTTTTTTAATTCTTGTGCGAGATCTTTTACACTAATAGATTCTGGAACTGTTATTTCTGTTAATTTGAAGATTTTCTGCTTTGTTCTTGACTCATCGTCTTTGGTATTTTTCTTTTTACCTTTTCTTCCACGAACTGTTGTTAAATCATAGTAATCTAACATACTATTTTCTTGGTCTTCAAACATATTTGAAAGTTTATCTTGTTGTTTTAAGTTTTTAAGTTTTCCTTCATTTATATCATAATCTTCTTGATTTCTTCTTGTTCTTTTTTTAGTATTCCTATTTTCATTAAATTTATTATTTTCTTTTTTCTTATCAATTGATTTATTATATTCTCTTACTGATTCTTTTTCACCTGTTTCAACAGACATTATATTTTTAATATTTTTTTCAATTCCTTTATCATCTAATGGTCTGTTACCAAATTTTGTATTTCCTTGAGAATATCCGTTATTTTGAGAATAATTATTTCTTCTATTTTTGTCTCCAAATTTATTATAGTTATTATTTGAATTATTTCTATCTCTATAATTTGAATTTCTATCCCCATTAAATTTTCCATCTGTTCTTTTATTATTCTCAGCATTTCTATAATCTTTTCTATAACTATTTTGTTGACCATCTTTTGAGAAATTTTGATGTCTTTCATTATTAAATCTATTATTTCTATCCTGATTGAAATTATTACTTCTATTAGAATAATTTTTATTGTTTCTATTAGAATAGTTATCTTGTCTTACATTATTTTGACTACTTTGATTTTTTTTGATATCTTTATTTTGATTATTATTTTCTACTTTCACTTCTTGAATTTTAACCATATCCTCTTTCATTTCTTTTTTGCTTTCTATTATTTTCTCTTGCTTTATTTCTTCTTTTTTTTGGAATCTCAACATTTTGTTTTTCACTTTTTTTCTTTACTCTCTATATCTTTTCTTTTCTTCTTTTTTGTTTAATCCAAATAATTCACTTACTGTTAGTGGTTTTTCTACTTTTGTCCTATGTACAATATTATAATCTTTTTTTGCATTCCTTTGTATAAAAGGGGAATTATTAGTTTGCTTTTTCTCTTTAACTTCTTCTTTTTTATTTTTCTCTTCTTCAAAAATAACTTCTCTTCTTATTATTACAGGTTTTACTTTTTTACTGTTTGATAAATCATTTTTTTCTTTTTTACTTTCTTCTTTTACTTTTGCTTTCTCTATTTTTTTATTTGAATAAAACTCTCTTAATTTTTTTACTTCTGAGTCTTCTAGTGCACTTAAATGACTTTTTAGCTCAATACCTTCCTTTTTAGCCTTTTCTAATAATTCTTTACTGGTTAAATTTAATTCCTTTGCTAATTCATATAATTTAATTTTACCCAATAAACTCACCCCCATCAATTATATTTTTTAATTTATCATAAATTTCACTAGGTACTTCTATTTTTAAAGCTCTTTCTATCTTTTTTGTTTTTTTGGCTTTTTCTAAACATGTTTGACTTTTACAAATATATGTACCTCTTCCTTCTTTCTTTCCTGTTATATCAATTTTAATTTCATTTTCATTATTTCTTACAATTCGTATTAATTTATTTTTATCTATTTTTGTATTACATGCTATACAGGTTCTTTGTGGTAATTTTCTCAATTACATCTTCTCCTTTTTTTTTATTTTAATGAAATTAATTTTCTTCATCAACTTTATTATCTGTTTCTACATTATTTTCTGTTTGAGATAATTCTTCTTTATTTTGCTCTGATAATAACATTTCTCTAAATTGGCTTTCTGATTTAATATCGATTTTCCAATTTGTAAGTTTTGCAGCTAATCTTGCATTTTGACCTGCCTTGCCAATTGCTAAAGATAATTCCTCATCTGGTACTATTACTTGTGCAAATTTTTTCTTCCTCTTTTTTATATCTACTGCCATTATTTTAGCTGGTAGTAGTGCTGCTGCTATATATGTTGCAGGATCTTCGCTCCATTCAATTACATCAATTTTTTCTCCATTTAATTCGTTTATTATATTTTGAATACGAATTCCTCTTTGACCTACACATGAACCAACGGGGTCTATATTTTTGTCTTGTGAATACACTGCTACTTTACTTCTTGATCCTGGATCTCTAGATACACTTTTTATTTCTATTAAACCTTCATATATTTCTGGTATTTCAAGTTCTAAAAGTTTTCTTACAAAATCGGTATTTGTTCTTGAAATTATTACTTGAAGTGAACCTTTTTCTCCTCTTTTTACATCTGCAACATATGCTTTTATTTTGTCATTTACTCTGTATTTTTCTGTTGGAATTTGTTCTTTTTTGTTGGCATTATTCCTTCAACTCTACCCAAATCTACAACTACTATTCCCCTATCTGCTTTTTGAATAGGACCAGATACAATTTCTCCTTTTTTCTCACTATATTCATCAAACATTATATTTCTTTCTGCTTCTCTTATTTTTTGTATTATAACTTGTTTTGCTGTTTGTGCTGCAATTCTTCCGAAATCTTTTGGAACTATTTCTACTTCAACTTGATCACCTAGTTCTAGTGTTTTATTTATTTTTTTTGCATCTTCAAGGCTTATTTCTTGTGCATCATCATTTGCCCTATCTACTACATCCTTTATTGCATATACATATGTTGCACCTGTTTTTTGATCAACTACTACTTTGACATTTTCTAATGCATCAAAGTTTCTTTTATATGCTGTAAGTAAAGCTGCTTCTATTGCCTCTAACATATATTCTTTTTTTATTCCCTTTTCTTTTTCTAATTCTTCTAAAGCAAGTATTAATTCTTTATTATCAATTGCTTTCATTTTAACTCCTCCTTTATTAAATTCGTTCATTTAATATTTTATTTTTTTATTAATAATTTAAAATTCTACATATAGTTTTATTTGAGAAATATTTTTTCTGTCTAATTCTAATTCTTTATTTTCAACTTATATATTTATTTTTTTATCTTCTACTTTTTTTTTAGAATTCCGATATAATCTTTATTTCCTAATTCATCTTTTTTAAATTGTTTTACCTGTATTGGACTGCCAATATATTTTTTTTTTAGTTGCCAGTCTTTTCTTAATAACCTTTCTATTCCTGGTGAAGATATTTCTAAAAAATATTGTTCTTTTATATAATCTTTTTCGTCTATCATTTCTTTTATTGCGTCATTTACTTTTTCACAATCATTTAAATCTATTCCTTTTTCATTATCTATTACTATTCTCAGGAATTTATCTGGTCCTTCTTTTACATAAAGAACATCATATAATTCATATCCTAAATCATTTATTTAGTTTTTTTTACTAAATTCTCTACCTTTTCCTCTATATTTGCCAAAATTTTCTTCCTTTCTATATTCTAAAAATTAGAGCGGGATTTGTTCCCGCTCTTTCTATTTTTATGCTTTTTATATTATACCCTTTATTTTCAATAAATGCAAGCTTTTTCTAGTATTTTTTTTTTTGTACAATTATTTATCATTGATTAATAAATGATTTTCTATATTTAACTGTTGCATTCATATTATCTTTAACTTCTTGCTCTGTCAAAGCTTTTTGATATAATCTTACAGAATATACATTTCCATTTAAATAATAGATATTTCCATCTTTATACCATGGAACTGCTCCTATATAAAATGGACATTCATCATTATCCCATATATTTCTTCCTTTTTCAAAGGATTCTTTATCTTGTTCGCATTTTCCAATTAAATTTCCATTTATATAATATTCAACTGTATCATTTTTTGGAACACTTGCCGTTCTTCTATATACAAACGTCAAATAAAAATCTTCATTAGCATTATATCCTAGACCATTTAATACGTGAAATCCACCATATTGGTCATATACTAATCCATCTCCTATTATTTTTCCATTTGATTTACCATAAAATTTTGCAATAACACCTTTTTCTTTAGATTCTGAATCTGTATATAAGTAACCAAACCTCATTGCATTAGTTACTTTAGTATTTGTAGTTAAATCCTTTATTTTTGAAAATAACCCTAAAGCTTCAGCTCCTTCAGTCCCATTGTTTTTTTCAAGTTCTCTTAGATTAGCATACATCTCAAATGTGAAACCATCAGCAAAACTCAAACCATCTTTTCTAAGTTCTAGATAATCCCCATCACCATCGAAATTAAGAGATTTGTTACTTTCATCATAGTAAAGATCGCCTTTTTTTGTTATATATTTCCAAGCATCTTCGGAATCGAAACTCGTTGCATCTAAATTTAGTGCGATGTCACCTGTTACAGCTAAAGTACTTGACACATCCCACATTTTACTATTTTCTAATCCTATAATTTTAATTGTATTATAATTTAATATATATCCGTTTTCTATTATGCCTGCATTTCCAAGATTTGTTTTAGGCTCTAGATAATAATAACCACTTCCATATCTATACTTTTCATTATTTTTTGAATCATAATCTATAACAAGCTTCCAATTTGTTCCATTTTGTACGTTTTTATCATATAGTCTTATACCTAAAATTTGACTATTTGCTTGTTCTGTATCATTAGTTGGTGCTGTAATATTATTTTTTTTAAGTTCTGCTAAATATGATAATATTTTTCTTAGATCATCTATTGATGAACTTCCTGAAAGTGAAGTATCTATCCCTATATTATCAGCTGCTTCAATCTCTTTTTTATTATTTCCACAGTAATAAAGTTCTCCATTTATTATTACAAATTTATCTAAGTCACCATCTTTTATTGATGTAATATATTTTTTTAATTCTGTTCCTGAAGCACTAATTTCATCATCTTCATCCATTACCAAATCATCAAATTCTTCTTTATACGTTGAAAATTTGTATACGTTTGATGCTTTTTCGGCACTTCTTATCGGTCCATTTTTTTGAAATGCAATATTAATACTTACACCTGCTAGAATAAGTAATACTATTATTGTAATAATTAATGATATTAGCGTTATCCCTTCATTATTTTTTATATTTTTCATATGTAAACTCCTCCATTATTTTTTGTATATTTTATAACAAAAAAAAAAGAAAAAAAAGAAAATAGTTTTTTAAAAAAAATATTTTTTTATAGACATTTTTTTTTTATTTATGATAGTATTGTAATGTAATTTAGTTTTTTTTTTTATATATACTAGGAGGTAAAAATGTCTAAAATACTAAAAATATTAGTTATCTTTTGCTTAACATTGCTTTTTTGTTTAAATTTTTCCAATGCTATCGATTTAAACTTAACAGATTCTAATAGTAATTCTAGTACATCGAACACGCAAAATACTTCAAACATCAATAATGAAGGCAATATATCTAATATATCTGCATCTTCAGAAAGTTCTAGTAACGCCTCTACAACTGTAAGCGGTGTTAGCTCAGTATCAGATTCCAATTCAATTGTATCTAATATATTAAATATTGCATTAATTGTTGTGGGTATACTTTTAATTTTTCTTGCAATTGCAATTTTAATCAGAATAAAAAAATAATTTTAAGAGCATTGTAGCTCTTTTTTTTTGAAATTTTTTCATAGTATATTTTATCCTAAAAAAATAATAATATTAATAGTTTTATTTTAAAACAATTTTTTAAGGAGGTCTTTTTGTTATGCGTAAGAAAATTTTATATACTCTTTTAGCATTATTCTCCAGCTTTTTCTTTATATTCACATATACTTTTGCTGCAGATAATGTTGTAAACAGTGTCAGAAATACAGTTGGTGGTGCAGAAAACGTTGTAGAAGATGCTGCAAAAGGTGTAGCAAATACTACAAAAAATGGTACTCAAGGTATGGAAAATGGTGCTAAAGATATGACAAATACAATGTCTTCAGAAGCTAATAATATGTCTATGGATGGAAAAACAACTAACAATTCAAATTATTCGGCTAGAAGAACTTCTACAACTGAAGAAAACGCAAGCTTCTTAGGTTTTAACTCTACAACTTGGATTTGGTTGATTATGGCTGTAGCTGCTGTTGCAATAATAGCTTTAGTTTATTATTATTCTTCTCAAATGAATAACTCTCATTATGATGATCACGAATAAAAAATCAAAGAAGTCAAAATTTATAACTAGTATAATTTTGACTTCTTTACCTTTTTTTATAATTATTTATAAAATTTTAGAAGATAATTTAATTATCAAATCCATATTATCATCTTCAGCAGCTTTATTTTTTTTCTTATCATACCACATTTTTTACACTTAAAAACAATAACATATCCTTTCTTGTTAGAAATTTCAAGTCCCATTGGTTCTAAATCCCCATGACATTTTTCCTGTCTATCTCCTGGATTTATATCTACATGTTTAGAATGTAAACAGTATGGACAATGGTTTCTACATGAATATCCTAATTTTTTTACTTTTTTTCCACAATTTTCACACACAAATTCTTCATCAATTACTGTAAATTTACTATAATTTTCCATTTAATATTCAAAATCTCCTCCACCTAAAAATTCTTTAAGTAATGAATTTCTTGGTATCTTTTCGTTTGGAATAGGTTCAAAATATTTTAACAATTCTATTATTCTTTGTGATTCTGCATATACTTTTTTATCTTTTTCTATATTTTGTAGTAGTGGAAGAGCTATATTTTTTAATGCTGCAAGTTCATAAATTAATGATGTATTAAATATGCTATCTGCTTGTTCTTGAAATGGAAATATATTTTTTTCTTCACCTAAATTTACATTATTCCAAGCATTTAAAGTATGTTCTGCTGTGTAACCTCTAAATTGGTGATCTCTTACAATTCTTCTTACTAATCTTGTGTCTGTAGTAGAAATTCTATTTATTCTATCCATATTTAAAACTGTTAAATCACTTATATATACTTTATATTTTTGATCTTTTGAAATTTCTGAAGTTAGTCTATCATTTAAACAATGTATTCCTTCAATAATTAAAACCTCGTCTTCTTCTAGATGCATTTTTTTACCTTTATATCTTTTTGTTCCGACATGAAAATCAAATTCTGGACACTCTATTTCTTCACCATTTAAAAGTTTTTTTAAATCTTGATTAAATAATTTTAAATCAATAGCCTCTATGCTTTTCGAAATCATATTCTCCATTTTTATCTTTTGGTGTTTGTTCTCTCTCAACAAAATAATTATCAACTGAAATCATTACAGGTTTTATTCCGTTTAGTTTTAGTTGAATTCCAAGTCTTTGTGCAAATGTTGTTTTACCTGATGATGAAGGACCAGCTATTAATACCATTTTCACCTTATTATTAAAAGCTATTTTATCTGCAATTTGCGCTATTTTCTTCTCATGTAATGCTTCTTCTAACATAATCAGGTTTTTTAATTTTTTTTCATCTTTTATTGTATTATTTAATTCATATATTGTTGTAATACCTAAAACTTTATGTATATTATTATATTCATTTAATGCCCATAACAATTTCTTGGTTTCTTTATATTGAATTAATTCATTTGGAGTTTTGCTACTTGGATATCTAAGTAAAAATCCTTTATCATATTTTTCTAAATTAAAAATCTTCGTTATACCTGTATTTATTGCAATAATATCATAAATATAATTATAATAATCCTCACAAAAATACATATTTATTATTGGATTTTCCTCTAAATTTAATTGTAATCTTCCCCTTGATGAATTTTCTTTCGAATATAGATCTTCTGCTTCTTTTCTTGTCAATTTTTTCTCTTCTATTGGAAGATTTTTTTCTACAATATTTTTCATTTCATTATAAACTTTTTCTAACAATTCTTCTGTTACTTCCGTATTATCTAAAGTACAAAACATTGAATTATTTAATTGATAATTTACTCTTAATTTTATTTTTGAATTGATTTTATTAAATGCTTTAGCTAATATAAAAATTAATGTTCTTTTATATATATTCATTCCTTGTTTACTTGCAATATCTATCAATTCAACTTCTCCATCTTGTAAAATCTCATAATCCAGTCTTTGATATTTGTTATTAAATTTAGCCCCTATTACTGGATATTTATTATTTGATATTTCATCTTTGAATATATCTTTAATTTTTGAACCTTGCTCTATTTCTAATATCTTTTCTTTATATTTTATTTGCATTTTTCACTTCATCCTTTCTCTTGCATAAATAAAGATTAAATATTTTCTATCTTATTTTAATAGTATTAATATTTAATCTTTATCTTGCTTATACTTTAGTTTTCTTCTTCAGAAAAAATTTCTTAAATTCCTCTGCATTTATTTTTTCTTTTCTTAAAAGTTCTTCTGCAACTGCAACAAGTTTGTCCATATGAGTTGTAATTATTGTTTGTGCATCTCTGTAAGCTGTGTCTATTAAACTTTTTACTTCTGTTCCTATTTTGTCTCCCATATCTTTTCCGAATAATTCTAATGGATATTCTCCATTTTCGTCTTTTAAAGATATCGGACCTATTTTATCATTCATTCCATATTTTATTACCATATCTCTTGCTATTTGTGTCGCAACTTCTATATCGTTACTTGCTCCTGTGGAAATATCATCTAATGCTACTTTTTCAGCTGCACGTCCTCCAAGAAGAGCTATTAATCTTTCTTCCATTTCTGTTTTGGATACATATGTTTTGTCTTCATCTGTTTTGTACATAGTGTATCCACCTGCTACACCTCTAGGAATTATTGAAATTTCTTTTACTTTTGATTGTGTTGGTAAATACCAACTTACAACAGCATGTCCTGCTTCATGATATGCTGTTAACTTCTTATCTTTATCAGATATAACTCTATTATGTTTTTCTAATCCTACTGTTACTTTTTTTACTGCTTCTTCGACATCCTCAGTTTTTATCGCTTCGTGTTCTTTTTTGGTTGCAATTATTGCTGCTTCATTTAAAACATTTGCAAGCTCTGCTCCTGTAAACCCTGCTGTATCTTCTGCAACACTTTCTAAAGATATGTCTTTTGCTAATTTTTTATCTTTACTATGAATTTTTAATATCTCTTCTCTACCTTTTTTATCTGGTGTTGGTATTATAATCTGTCTATCAAATCTTCCTGGTCTTAGTAATGCTTTGTCAAGCATTTCAGGTCTATTTGTTGCTGCTAAGACAATTATAGTTTCTTCTGAAGAAAATCCATCCATTTCAACTAACAATTGATTTAATGTCTGGTTATTTTCTGATTCTGCTCCTGAATTTGATGTTCTTCTTGATCCTATTGCATCTATCTCATCTATGAAAACTATACATGGTGATAGTTTTCTTGCTTTTTCAAATAATTTTCTTACTCTTGAAGCACCCAGTCCTGCAAACATCTCTATAAATTCAGAACCACTCATTGAAATAAATGGTACATCTGCTTCTCCTGCTATAGCTTTTGCAATTAATGTCTTACCTGTTCCAGGTTTTCCATATAATAAAACTCCTTTTGGTATCTTTGCACCCATTCCTGTAAATTTTTTTTGGATGTTTTAAAAATTCTACTAACTCTATTAATTCACCTTTTTCTTCATCTAATCCTGCTACATCATCAAATTTTATTTTTGTTTTTCTTTCTGTCTCACTATATACTTCTCCTTTGTCTCCCAATCCTTGCATCTTAAATATTACTATAAATAATGCAAGCATTATTGCAGTTGGAAGAAATGAAATAATATATGATGGAATTTGTGATAGTACACTTTTACTTTTTTGTATTAATTCAATATCATTTCCATTTGCTACTTCATTTTGAACTAATTCAACAAATGCTTGTGTATTTGGAACAATTGCTACTTTTTGTAACTCTGGGGCTATATCTTTTGAATCTTTTTTCGAATTGCTTTCTGAAATGTTATATTCCTCTTCTTTTCCTTCTTCTGTAATTACTTCATTATTTTCGTCAATTTTATTTTTTAATGTGATTTTAGTAGAAGTACTTCCTGTTGTCATCTCTACTTTCTCTACATTTTGTTGTGCAATCTGTTTTATTAAATCCGTATATGCAAGTATATTATCTTTTTTATTTTTAAGATTAATTAGTTGTAAAGCAATAAGAACTGTACATAAAACCAATGCCCCAAGCATTAAGATTCCATATAATATATTTTTTTTATCCCCTTTATTATTTTTTTTTCTCGCATTTATTTTCATCCTTTCTAAAATTTTATGCATTTGCCCCTTCTTCTTCTCCTGGCTTTATTCCATTATTTTCTTTATCTCCTTTTTTCTTTTTTCTTTTTGTTTTTCTCTTTATCCTCTTCTTTTTCTTCGTTTTCTTCTTTTCTCTCATCTTCTGTTTCTTTTCTTTCCTTTTCTAGTGATTCCTTTTTTCTTTTCTTCTATTATCTTCATAAGCTCTAGTTGTTGTTTTATAAAATCTGATTTAATCATAAAAATTGCAGCTGCAAGACAAATATATGATATTGCAGTGTACATTACGTCAAAATATTTTATTTTAAATCCTACAAGTAGTAATAATGCTTCATAAACTACTCTTAACAAAATAGATATAGTCATTGCATATATAGACATATTAAACATTGCTTTATAAGTTATTTTTATCCTAGATAAGGAACAAGTAATTAGTCCAAATAAAGATAAAATTAGTACATCAACCAAAGTGGTTATAAAATAAATTATAAAAATACTAATTACACAAGAAACCGAGAAAAGTCCAATTAATTGACTATTATTATATTGATTAAACGATGTTTCAACTTCTTGTTTTTCTTCTTCTGTTAGATTTACTTCTAATATTTTCTGGAAACTTTGAACATATGAAAATTCACCATTTTCTCCATTTCCAGTTTGCTTTATATAAATTAGTAAAACTATTGTTAATAATATACTAAATATTAACATCAATTTTGAAAAATATATTATTGCTCTTTTAGTTCCATAAGCTGCCATTTCAGGATATTTTTCAAATTTGGTCATTGAATACCACAATTTCTTAAAGAACTTTATATCTTTCAAATTTTTATTATTTATTTTTTGAGAGTCCATCTATCTATACTCCCTTCTTATTTTACTATCTACAAACATTGGATTTACTTCTAATCGAACTTCATCATTTATTTTTATATCTTTTCCTGTAATATCAACAGTAACATGATACATACCTATTTCCCTAAAACCTTACATTTTTGTCCATTTATCTGTACATATAAATTTTTGTTTTTAAATGCATCTTTTACATCTCTTACTATATATCTTAGTTTATCGATTTTTCTAAACATATCCCTATTTTCTCTGACATTAAATCCATCTGCATATCCACATGGTATTTGTGCAACTTTTATTTCTTTTTTCGTTGTATAACTATTTGAATATCCTATATTATATCCTTTTGGTAATGATTTTATTTCAGAAACATTAGATTTTAAGTATGCAACTTTTTTTAATCCATATACATTTGGAATCGCAATTCTTCCCAAAAAAGCTGAACCAATTCTTGATGCAGAAAGTCTCATATTAGTAAATCTTAAAAAACCTGATGAATTACAAATATGTAACATTCCTGTTTCAATTTTATTTTCCTTCAGATATTCAATTACATCAATAAATCTTTTAAACTGTTCATCTGAGAATTTACTTTTTTCATAAAATGCTATAGAAAAATGAGAAAATGTTCCCTCTATTTGAATATTTTTTAAATTTTTCAATGATTCAACTATTTTCTCTTTATTACAGTAAAGAAATCCATATCTTCCAAATCCAGTATCTATTTTTATATGAGCCTTTACCTTCTTTTTCTGTCTTAAAGCTTCTTCTTCTATTATTTTTATTTCTTCTTCTGAATCTATTGTAAGTGTTATATCATTTTCAATTAATAATTCAATTTCCCTTTTTATTGAAGTGGCTGATAACATCAAAATATTTTTTTGTATTCCTTTTTTTTCTTAACTCTATTGCTTCCTCTACTGTTGAAACGGCAAGAATATTTATGCCATTTTCTATTAAAAACTTTGAATATTCTATTAATCCTAATCCATATCCATTTCCTTTTACCACAGCTATTAATTTTAAAGGTTTGTTGTCCTCACATCTTCCGGTCTTTTCTGCAATCTCTTTTATTTTTCTTATATTATGTTTTAATAGTTCTTTTTCTACTACTAGTGCTTTCAAAAAATAACATTCCTTTCTTTGGAAACATCCTCACATTATTTTTTTAATTTCAATGCTCTTAATTCTCTAAATGCTTTTTCTGAGAACTTGTACAATTTATAAGTTAATGGCTTAAATGGAATATATACTTCCCCCTATAAACTCTGTATATTCTGCTCCAAATCCTTTTTTAAATCTATATAGTCCATTACTATCATCAGCTATTCCTGGTACTCCTCTTAAATCATATATCTCACTTTTATTTGCTACTGCTAATTTAATCATTTCCCATTGAAGTAAATAATTTGGCATTAAATTTCTGTGTTCATTGCTACTTGCTCCATATAAATACCATGTCTTATTTCCATATATTATTGGTATAACACCAGAAATTGGTTTTCCTTCATAATATGCCATTAAAATTTTCATATGTTCAGGACCTAATGCATCATACATTTTTTCAAAATATTCAAGAGGTCTTATTATAAATCCATCTCTTTTTCCGGTTGTTATCATTATTTTATGAAAATCTTTTAAATCTTCTTTTGTTCCGTCTTTTATTGTTACACCTTTTTTGGTGGCTAAACGTACATTATATCTCGTTTTTTGATGAAGATTTTTAAATAATTCATCTTCTGTTTTATCTTTTACATCTAGTCTGAAAACATATCTTGGTTGTATTTCTTCTCTAAAGTTTTTGGCATCATCTTTTATTAAATAGCCTAATTCTAGCATTAAATTTCTGTATTTCTCATCATCACTTTTTATGTCTGGTTCTATTCTTAAAACTATTGCTTTATATTTTTTTGCAAGAATTTTCGCTCCTTCAGTTAATTGTTTTAATACTTCTAAATTATGAATATCACAGATCGGACCTCTTGGTGCATACATTATGTTTCCAAAAATCGGTATTTTTTCTTACCCAAACCGTAAGTGAACCAATTATTTTTTTGTTTACGTCCTCTGCAAGTATTACTTCTGTTATCCAACTTGTCTTTATTTTTGCCCATTCTAATGATTGTTGAAAATTACATCTTGGGTGATTTTTCAAAAATGATGTAAATTCTCTTTTATCTGAATCTGTTTCTAATATTCTCATTTGATGATTTTTCTCCTTATTATTTTATTTTTATCTTATTTTTTTTGTTTTATTACTCAATTTTACTTTTTTTTGCAATTTGTATTATATACTAATTGCTTTTATTTTTCAATAAAAATTGGAAATTTATACAGTAAAAGTAAATAAAAAATAAATAAGAATAACTTAAATTTATTCTTATTTATTTTTTACTTGATATAAAGAGAAAATCTTCTTCATTAGTGTTGCATTAATTTTGACAAATTAACTTTAGTAAGTATTAATATTACAATACTTACTATGGTTCTTACTTTTGGTGGAGGTGAGGAGAGTCGAACTCCTGTCCACTATACCTTCCACATAAACTTCTCCGAGTGCAGTTTATTCTTTTAATTCATTTTAATTACGCAAATAAACATGCTTAATTAAAATATAGCTTTTAAATACCTACTACTTTCAAAGCCAAAAGTAGCTTCGTTTCCTACAAAATATGGCACCTTAAAATTATGTGTAGGACATAAAATAAGGCGTAGCTACAACTAGGCAGCTAATGCTAATTCGTTATTATCAGCGTTTATATTTAATCTCGCTTTTTTATAGTGGCCAAAGCGACCATCCACTACTCGCTATTTATCTTTCTAGTATAATGTCGAAACCATTACACCCCCGTGTACATTCTTATTATACCCTATTTTTTTATAGTTTTCAATATCTATATTTTAAAATAATTATTTATTACTAAGAAATTTAACCCATTCTGAAAACTCGTTTTCATCTACAACTTTAATTAAATCACAATCTTGTTCCATCTTTTTTAAAATTTCTAATGTTCTATCTTTAGAATCTAAATCTATTATTTTTATTTCTTTGACTTCGTCTTCTTTTCCATATAAGATTTTAAATATTAAAGCTCTTAAAAAGTTTTCAATATTTTTTTCTTGGTTTTTTACAATTAAAGCTAAATATATTCCATCTGAACTTTTTATTTTATATGTATTAAATTTTAAAATGGTTTTTAAAATTTCTATAAATCCATAAATTGCAAATGTCCATAATAAACTATTTAAAATAAAATTAGCCATTTATTACACATCTCCTTTTACTTTATTACTATATCTTACTATCTTAATAATATGTTTTTATTTTCTATTGGTTCCTTCACATATTTCGACATTTTTCATAATATATACTAAGCTTAACAAGCTTAATATTCAAATGACAATTTTGTCAAACAGAGATTATATTTAGACATTTATGTGTATATATTTTTCTCTTTTAGAAAGGAATGATTTTTATGGAAATGGAAAATAATTTAAACAAACCTCATTGTCCAGTTATTGATATAGATGGTGTAATTGCCAATGGAAAACAATTTGATTTAGACATTAGTCTTCCAGAAGATAATAGAGATGTAATTTATGGCGTAATAAAAGATCGTTATCAATCCTGTAAAAGATGCTGTTGTAAAATTAATTGAAATAGATTTTAAAGAAGGTAGAAAAATGAGACTCCCTGTTTCTCATACTTTTACAGATAAACATGGTGAATTTGTATTCGGTCCTCTTTGCCCTGGTAAAGAATATGCAATAGATATTTGGGTAAATGATGTTAGACATTTTAAAGTTTGTGCTGAATGTCATCATGAAGGTAAATGCCTAAAGGGTGAATGCATGGATAAATGTGATTTTATAAATAAATGTGAAAAATTTGATGATTGTAAAAAGTAATTATCTATTACTAATTTGATGATTGTATTAAGTATTTTTATAAACATCTATAAAAAAACCATATGCTTTTGCATATGGTTTTTAGGAATTATTATGTTAATTTGTTGATGCCCATCTTGTCATTTTAATGTCTTTGTATTTTTCAAGTACTGTGCTATATTTTTCATACTCTTCTTCCCATAAAACATTTGGTACTTTATCAAAGGCATTAAAATTTCTTCTGCCTGTTTTAAATATATTATCTGTTGTTGTACAGTTAATTTCTCATATCTTTTAGAAAATTCATATAATTTATCTAATGTTTGGTTTGCTTCTACGAAGCTCCAAAAATCTTTTACATTCATTCCTGCTAATTTTATTTGCATTACAGCATATGTTACTAATCCAAATATTATAAATACTAAAATATATATAATTTTTAATAGTACCATAATAACCACCTCTCTTAAAATCCTTTGTACAACTCAATTATAACACAATTTTTTCCAATTTGCAATATTTTTGTAACATTTTTGTAATATTTTTGTAATATTTGTACAATTTTTTTATAGAGGTGGTTATTTTCTATTTTACTTTATAATTATTGTTTTACAATCGAAATTTTTTCATCTTCTGCTATAACTTTTACATTTTCTTCTTTTTTCAATTTTCCATCTAATATTTGTTCTGCGAGGAAATCTTCTACTAGATTTTGTATTGTTCTTCTTAATGGCCTTGCTCCAAATGATTTATCAATTCCCTTTTTGGCAATTAAATCTTTTATTGAATTATCAAATTCAACATAATATTTCTGTACTTTTAATCTTTCTACTACTTGATTCAACATGATATCTATTATACTTTCTATTTCTTTATTGTCCAATTTATGGAATACTATTATTTCATCTATACGATTCATAAATTCAGGTCTGAATTCTCTTTTTAATTCTGCCATTACTTCTTTTTTAGTTGATTCATATTCTTTTTGTGCATCATTTTCTATTGAACTTTCCACAAAGCCAAGAGATTTTTTATCTGTTATTAATCTTGCTCCTATATTTGATGTCATAATTATTACTGTATTTTTAAAGTTTACAGTTTTACCATTTGAATCTGTAAGTCTACCATCATCTAGTATTTGAAGAAGCATATTCATAACATCAGGATGAGCCTTTTCTATTTCATCTAAAAGTATTACTGCATAAGGTTTTCTACGAATTTTTTCTGTTAATTGTCCTCCTTCTTCAAATCCTACATATCCTGGAGGCGAACCTATAAGTTTTGATACTGAATGTGGCTCCATATATTCTGACATATCTATTCTTATCATAGCACTTTCATCACCAAATAATGCTTCTGCTAAAGCTTTTGAAAGTTCTGTTTTACCAACACCTGTAGGACCCAAAAATAGAAATGAACCAATTGGACGATTAGGATCTTTTAGTCCCACTCTTCCTCTTCTTATTGCTTTTGAAACTGCTTCAATAGCTTCATTTTGCCCAACAACTCTTTCATGTAGAGTTTTTTCAAGATTACGAAGTCTTTTATTTTCATCTTCTGTAATCTTTTTTACAGGAATACCTGTCCATAAACTTATTACATCTGCAATATTTTCTTCTGTTATTGTTGTTAATTTTTTAGTATTTTTATTTTTCCATTTTTCTTCTTCTTTTTTATATTTTTCTTTTAATTCTTTTTCTTTATCTCTTAATTTAGCTGCTTTCTCGAATTTTTGACTACGAACCGCTTCTTCTTTATCTTTTGATATCTTTTCAATCTCTTCTTGCATTTGCTTTAAATCCTCTGGCTCTGTATATGTTTTTAATTTTGCCTTTGCTGAAGCTTCATCAATTAAATCTATAGCTTTATCTGGCAAAAATCTATCATTTATATATCTTACCGACAAATTTACAGCTGTTTCTATTGCTTCATCTGTAATTTTTACATTATGATGTGCTTCATATTTATCCCTTACACCCTTTAATATAGAAATTGTATCTTTAATATTTGGTTCATTTATTGTAACAGGGCTAAACCTTCTTTCCAATGCTGCATCTTTTTCTATATATTTTCTGTATTCATCTATTGTTGTTGCACCTATTAATTGTATTTCTCCTCTTGCTAGCATTGGTTTTAAAATATTTGCTGCATCTATTGCACCTTCTGCTGAACCTGCACCAACTATTGTGTGAATTTCATCAATAAACAAGATAATATCTCCTGCTTTTTACTTCGCTTAATGCTTTTTTATTCTTTCTTCAAAATCTCCTCTATATTTTGCACCTGCCACCATTCCTGAAATGTCCATACTTACAACTCTTTTATTTTTTAATATTTCTGGAACATCTCCTGAATTTATTTTTTGAGCCAATCCTTCAACAATCGCTGTTTTTCCAACACCTGGCTCACCTATTAAACAGGGGTTATTTTTTGTTCTTCTAGATAAAATTTCAATTACCCTTTCGATTTCTTTACTTCTTCCTATTACTGGATCTAACTTTCCATCTAATGCTTTTTTTGTTAAATCTTCACTAAATTGATTTAAGTTTACAGTTGTATTATAACTTCCTTTGTTATATCCTTTCGAACTATTTCCTTTTGAACTACCTGATACATCTTCTGAATCATTTATTACATTTACAATTTCATTGTATAGTTTTTGCATATTTGTATCTAACTCTAATAGAATTCTAACCGCAATACTATCACCTTCTCTTAATATACCAATTAATAGATGTTCAGTTCCTATATAATCATATCCTATTTTTTTTTTTGCTTCTATAAAACTATTTTCTATAATTCTTTTTGTTCGTGGAGTAAATCCTAATGCTTGCTTATTTTCTGCTTCGTCGTCTCTTCCTATTAATTCAATGATTTTACCTTCTATTGCTTCCGCTGAAATATTTTGATTCTCTAGAACTTTGCTTGCAACGCCTCCACCTTCTTTTGCTAGTCCATATAATATGTGTTCTGATCCAACATAAGTATGTCCTAATTTTTGAGCTTCTTCATTAGCAATTTCTATTGCATTTTTAGCTCTTGTGGTAAATTTATATATCATAATTATCTCTCCTCTCTATTTAATTAATTTTCTTTTATAATTTTTTTTAATTACCTCCGCTCTTTTTATATCTCTTTCTATTGCAGAAAGTTCTCTTCCTATGTATTTTTGTAAATTTGCTGGTTTAGTATATAAATACATTTTTAAAACTTTACTATCATTTAATTCTTCTATTATACCTAAATCTGTTCCCAACTTTACATCCGATAATAACTTTCTTGACTCTTCTGATGACATTTTCTTACAGTTACTTAAAATACCATAACTTCTGTATAAGGTATCTTCTAATTCAATTTTATTTTTTGTTAAAAGTTTTCTTGCTTCTCTTTCTTGTTCAACAATCTTCTCTGTAATTATTTTAAGATTTTTTATAATTTCTTCTTCTCTTATTCCTATTGTTTGTTTATTTGAAATTTGATACATATCACCTGATGTATTACTATTTTCTCCGTGGATACCTCTAATGTTTAGCCCAAAATTACTTATTGCATTTAATATTTTTCTAATATTTCCTGTTTTAGTAAGTCCTGGTAAATGTACCATAACTGATGCTCTCATTCCTGTCCCAACATTTGTTGGGCAACTTGTTAAATAACCATATTTTTTATTTTTAGCTATTTTAAATAAATTTTCGATTTTTTCGTCTACTTCTTTTGCTAAATTAAAAGTTCCCTCTAAATCTAACCCGCTTCCAAAAATTTGCTCTCTTAAATGATCTTCTTCATTTAGCATTATGCATATATTTTCTTCATCATTTATTAAAATTGAGCATAATTTGTTTTTATCCATTGCACATTCTGGACTTATTATATTTTTTTCTAGCAAAGATAATTTTGTAAGATCATCTATATCTTCCATTTTGCAAAACTTAAGATTATAACCAATTGATGGGAGTTTTTCTTTTACTTCTAATTCAACTTTTTTTTTTGCTTCTAATCTATCTTTTATATTGAATTTATAGTTTTCAAAATTTCTAGCATATCTTATTCTTGTGCTTATTACTACATCTGAATCTTTTCCACAATCTAAGTACCAATTCATATTTTATTTTTCTCCTTCCTCTTTTTTTTTATTTCATCACGAATTTTTGCAGCATCTTCATATCTTTCTTCTTTTATTGCATTTTTTAAATTTTCTTTTAATCTTTCTATTTTGCTTAATTTGGTGTTTTCCTCATTTACTATTTTCTTATCTATTTTCTCATTATCTTTTTTCATTTTCCTTTATTATTCTAACCTTCCTACATGTCTATTTGAGCCTTGTATATTTTTTAGTAATGGGTCTATCTTTGATTCAAAAGCCTCATAGCAATTACTACATCCAAATTTACCTGTATGCATAAAATCATCAAAAGTCAATCCACATGTTTCACATTTCAAGTCGTTCTCTAAACTTGGAATTAAACTTACTTCATTCATATCATCAAAGAAATCTCCTAAAAAGCTTGAAAAATCTATTGGCATATTTAAATGTATATTATTATTTATTCCTAATTTTTCACTGCACTCTTCGCATAAAAACATTTGCTTTTTTTCTCCATTTATAATTTGTGTATATTTAACATTTGCTTCATTTTTTCCACAATTTTCACATTTCATATTAAATCATCCTTTCTTTTTACTTTTAATCTGTTAAATTTATTAACATATTTTTTAATATATTTGCTCTTAATCCATCACGTAACTCTTTTGGAATGGTAAGTACATTATCACTTGTTGCCACTCTTAATAATTTAGCTTCTTTTGGTGTAATCAATTCATATGTTAAAAAGTCACTAATTAATATTTCTACATCCGTATTATTTATAGTTCTCCCTATATTTTCTATTATATGCATTATATAATCTGATTTAGTATTAGTAACTTTTCTTATTGTTATATGTCCGCCTCCACCTCTTTTACTTTCTACATAATATCCTTGTGATGGCTTAAATCTTGTTGCTATTACATAATTAATTTGTGATGGTACACAATTAAACCTTTGTGCTAAATCATTTCTTTGTATTTCAATTTCTTCTTGTTCATCATTAAATAATTCTTTTATGAATTCTTCTATAATATCTGATACTCTCATATAATGCCCCCTAATTATTTTTTTCTTACTTCGTTTTTTGTTTTTGACTTTCTTTGACCTTTATTGATATTATACTACCATTTATCTCTTTTTCAAATCCAAATTTATTATAAAATTAGAATTAAATGTCGATATTTTTTTATTTTGTTCTATTATTCTTGTTTTTTCTTATTTTTTGTTATATTTTCTAATCTATTTGCAATTTTTTTCTGATCTTCCAAACTTGTCCATTCAAAATATGAACTCATAAATTCACCATATTTCTCTATATCTTTATCTTCTTTCTTATTCTTTTCTTCCATAATTCCTATCCTTTCCTTTTTTTCACTAAGACAAAATCATTTTTTTATATTATTCACTTTTTTAATATGTTTATACATTTTAATATTAAAACTTAAAATTCTTTATTCATTTTTCTATTGACATTAAGAAAATAATACAATTCAAGAGAATATTCTATTTACCTTTGTTCATCTTGAATCGTATTATTTCTAACTTTTAATTTTAATATATTTGTTACATTCCTGTAAGTGGTAATATTTTATATATCAATGTTTTCCACTTGGATTCTTTTGTAATTTTATATCCGTCATATTCTCCTTCTAAATAGGCTATATTTACGAATTCAGCTTCACTTTTTGCTTTTGAATTTACTTTCGCATAAATTTTAGGTTTGTTTTCCTCTTCAAAACCAATATCTACTTTTTTAAATTCTAATTTTATTTCTGTAATATATTCATTATCTGAAAGTTCTTTTATAAAGTCAACTTGTGTATTTTCTTTACTAGATAAATCTTCCATTAATAATTTATAGTCTGTAGTTATATTGGTTTTATAATATATATTATATTTACAATCTTTATTAAATGTTCCTGTTTCAAATTTTGTTACATTTTATATATTCTGTTGGAATTTTATCTATAAAATATAAATTATCTAAAATAACATTTGATAAATTTTTTATCTTAAATTCGTATTTAAATTCTTCATTTGGACTTAATTTTTCCGGTCCTGTTTTTTCTATTTCAATTTCTGAATTCTTTGATTGATTTTCTAATTTTACTTCTACTATTTCTCCATTTTCTTCTTTTATTTCTACATCACTAATATTTTCGTCAAGTATATACCACTTATTTGTTTCTATTTCTTTGATTTTATACTTTCCCTTTGGAAGTAATGATGATATTGCTATTCCATCATTATTAGTAGTTATTTTCTCAATAAAATTTTTATTTACGTCATATATTTCAAAAGAAACGTCTTTAAGTTTTGTTCCTGCTTTTTCGTTTGTTATTTTATTATCATCTTTACTTGTTTTTTAATATTCTTATTTTTCCTTTTTTTTTTCTTTTCATTTTCAAATTTTACATTTGTTATCTCATCTTCTTTTAGTTCTATTTTCTGTATACCTTCACTAATAATATATTCTTCTAGTGTTTTTTTTGTTTCTTGAACTGTATATATTTCATCTATAGGTAATTCTATAGTTTCTGCTTCTCCATTTTTATTTGTTGTTAATCTTTGGATTTCTTCTCCTCTTGAATTTTTCACAACAAATTCTACTCCTTGTAATAATATTTCTTTATTTTCTTTATCAACTTTTATTATTTTAATTTTTCCCTTTTTCTTCTCATTTTCTATTTTTAAATTTGTTGTATTGTTATATTCTATCTTCACTTGATATAATTCATTCTGTAATTTATAATTTTCTTTTGTTTTAGTTTCTTCAACAAAATAGTCTCCTATTGGTAATTCATTGCTTTCAGCTTCTCCTTTATCATTTGTCACTATACTTTGAACAACTTCTCCCTTTGAATCTTTTATATTAAATTCTACTCCTTGTAATAATATTTCACTATTATCTTTATCTACTTTAACTACTTTTATTTTTCCTTTCTTTTTTTCATTAGAAATTACTAAATTAGATACTTTATTTTCTTCTAAAGTTATTTCGTATATTTCATTGTCCAATATATACTTTTCATCTGTTTCTTTTTTCTTTTATATACAGACTTTTATAATCTCTAATTGGATATTTTGATGTATAAGCCTTGCCTTCTTCATTTGTTATTATTTCTTCTAAAACTTTACCATTTTTATCTATTACTTCAAATTTTACATTTGGTATTTTTATTTTATTATTTTCACTATCCACTTTTTCGATTTGTATACTTCCTTTTTTTAACTCATTTTCTACTGTGATAGTTGTTGTCTCGTCTTTTTTTTTATTTCTATTTTATCAATTTTAGTTATATTATACCATTTGTTTGTCTGTTTTTCTATTAATGAATATGTGCCGTATGAGTTTTTCTTGCTGGGGAATCCCTAGATTTCAATATTTTTAAGCACTAAGCTATAATTTGATTTAAAAATTCTCGATTTAAACTACATTTAGTTTACTACATTAATTATTTAAAATCAACCTTAATAAGCCAAAAATACTATAATTTTTTTGACTTTTAGTTTAATTTCTTAACATTAATTCACTACATTTTTTACCGTTTAACAAGTCTATTATAAACTTTTTAGTCCCTCCAACAAAGTTGTCTGCTATCTTATATTTTCCTGCATATACAAGCTCATTATATTTAATTTTTCCTTACTTTTACTGGTTCGGATATTCTTTGTGATAGTTCTTCTAATATTTCTTCTTTAGCTTTGTTTGTAATAACTTCTGTTAGCGTTCCATTCATTTTGTTCATTATTACTTTCAACATTGCTTCAGCACCTTCTAGGCTCCAACTTGTTCTGTTTTTCTTCATTCTGTCTCTACATACACAGTACATTTGGCTTTCCTCTGAACCTAGAGAGGGAAGTGTTTCTTTATATTTTTCTAATTGTTCTTCCTTGTATCCTAATTTATATTGATACCTCAATAATCCTCCTTGATTATTCCTTAAATATTCTTCTAACTCAGTTACTTTCTCTAATTCAGCTATTTTCTTGTCTGTTTCTAATTCAACTTTGTAGTTAAATATTAAACTAAATATGTCTTCTGCTTGCTCTGTGTATACGATTTCCTGCATCTTCTTTAAGTATTCTTCATCGCTTACCGCCGCCATATATATTTTCTTTTGAATATGAGCCATATCTAACTGGAATAGCTCTTTTGCTCCTTCAACTATACTTCCTGTCCAATCAGCTCCATCTCCATTTATTACTACATTTTTTATCTCATGTTCTTTGTAGGTTGTTCCTATTGTAGTATCTTCGATTCTTTTTAATTGGCTCGCTTTTGATGCTGTTCCTATTATTATTTTGTTTTTTAATTTATAGTCATTTGTGTATCTTGGCTCTTTTCCTTCATGGATTACAGCGATTTTTAGTTCAATTCCGTTTTTTTTTTTTTTATTTTTCTTCTTTTTAAAATGTTTTACTTTAAATTTCTTTTTTTCCTTTATGTTTCTTTGATTTCTGTTTCTTAACATAGATTCCATCATGCTCACAGAACACATATTGAGCCTCTTTTGAACCTTCAATTTTTCCTTGTTCATATAGTTTTATTTTTTCTTCTTCTAATTTTTTATTTTCTTGTTACTACACTTTGTGAGTATTCTCCAAACTCGTTTATTTCAAGTAATTCATCTAAAAGATATACATATTTTTTTGTCCCATTTATTACCATTTCATATCTTCTTCTAGCTATAGGTATTTCTCTAATCTACTTTTTATTGTTGTTGCTTGAAAGTCTTTTTGGCTTAAAGAGTTCTGTATCTCTATGATCTTTTATTAGCTTATCTATCATTCTTAATTCATCTTGTATCAGCTTTCTTCCTAATTCCATCATTTTTTTTTATAAATATTTTCTTCTAAACTATTGAAATTCACTTTCTCATTTGATA